>OLPX01000112.1_pt1 | contig 95739 bp, 84 predicted proteins | sample 1672491 | NCBI WGS metagenome assembly OLPX01 (sample SAMEA3136692, study PRJEB25190) | human gut metagenome | biome: human gut; feature: human-associated habitat; material: faeces | place: Austria | collected 2013
GCGAGTATTTCCATGGGCCGTTTGAGACGACGGACAAGGCGCTGCCGATGGTGCTTATCATGAGTGAAGGCCGGACGAGAGCGCTGGACGAGAGATGCTTAAAGTTCTTAAAGACGTATGCGGAAAACTATATCGTGATTGACTTTAAGGAGCTTAATAAGGGACGGATTGACGCAGAGGTAGCGGAGTTCTTTAACCCGGTGGTGCTGATCCCGATAGAGCGCTACTATGTATCGCAGATGGCCGAGGTGAGAGGTCATTCGATGGATCACAGAAGATATATGTGGAAAGTGGAATACTAATAGAGAAGAATATGGGCGGGCTGCCGGAATCAAACGGGCAGCCCGCACTTTTATTTCATAGGAAATTGCGTCCCATGAAACAAAACGCTCCGCGAGGATGCGCACTTCGCGCAAAGGAATATGGCTGCTGGCGCAGCCGCGCTCCGGCGCGAGTGTGCGCCGGAGCGCACACTTTTTTATATGCTCCAGAACCGAACCGGCCGCACGAGACGGCCCAGGGAGATCGCTTCCTTTCTCCCGTAATTCCTGGCGGCGGCCACGTCCCCGGAGGCCGGGTTCACGGACACGGTTTCGCTGTTTTCATAAGTTCGGAAAAAATATTCCCCGGTGTTTGTGTTCATGAAGGCCGTGTACTGGGTGTAGTCCGGCTCACCGCGCGCCGTGAGGACGACGCCCTTCGGAATGGAGACGCCGGAGAGAATGTGAAAGCCTGCCGTCACCGTCTCCTCCGTCCCGTCCGGCGGCAGGATGTGGCTTCTCTCAAAGGCCGTGCGGACGAAGCGGGCAGGCGGGGCATATCCGCCGGGAAGTCCATCGGTGCCGGCTCCCTGCCCGAAGGGGGTGAGAGCCAGATTGTCCCAGGAAGCGCCGGCGGCCTGTCCGGGAGTCACGTTCATGTAGTTTCTTAGGTTTGTGATGTGCCACGGGAAATCCGGGCTGTTCGTGAGAACGCCGGCCGGGTTAAAATAAAGGCCAAGGCCGGCAGATGTCCGCTCGACGACGAGCGTTTCGCCGCTCCGGTCGCAGAGGAACCAGTGAAGCGGGGAGATAGTGCCGGTGATGCTGTCGCGGATGCCGACAATGCGGACGGACGGCAGGACGCTGCGGGCCTCGGAGACAGAGGCGAAGCTTCCTAAAAGAAAGCGCACCATGTCTAAGGAGCCGATGGAAAGGGCGCTTTCCTCCGGCGCCGCTTCAAATTCCGCATAGCCGGGGAAATAGAGGGCCGCGGCGGCGAGCCCGGCCTCGTTGACGCCGTCGGCAAAAAACACGGAAGCACCGGCCTGCTCCCCGCCTGCGGGCGCCAGTTCCTGACCGATTCCCAGGAACGAATACCGGTCGCGGATCCTGGCTGTCCGCGGCGCGTTGTCCCAGACGCTCCCCTGGGGAACCACGTAAAGGGACGGTGTCAGCGGCCAGGAAAAATCCATGGTGCGTCCGAAAAAGATTTCTCCCTGCCTGTTTCGCAGTGTCATAGCAGTACACATGGTCTGCGCCTCGCTTTCTGATGGCTTGTTTCTATTTTCTAATCCATGCATATTCGGGGCGGCAGGAAAATATGTGCGGAAAGGCGGACACGCCTAGCGGCCGTTTTCTTCCATATAAGCGGTGAATGCGTCAAAAAAGTGGCGGACGGAGACGTTGGGATCGTTTTTCCGGCACAGGGCGTAGAAGCGCCTCGGCTTATAGGGAACGGCGAGCGGCTTCATGCACATACTGTCATAGCGCGGCGGAGAGAGAAAGGCCGGAAGCAGCCCGACGCCCAGGTTTGCGTTAATCATCAGAAGCTTCGTCTCAAAGGAATTGACATGGATCACGTCGCGGAACAGGAAGACGGGCTTATAGTGGTCGATGATCTGGGAGATGCTGCCGTCGTACATGGTAATCAGCATCTCTTTTTTTAATTCTTCCGGCGGAATGGCCTCCAGCGCAGCCAGCGGATGGCTGGAATTGATGCCTAAAAGCCATGGTTCATCATAGATCAGGCGGATGTCCAGATCCCTGGAGGACATGTCTGTGAGAAACTGGTCGCTGGTGATGATGATGTCTAAAAGATTCTGCTCGAACCGCTTTAAAAGCTCATAGTAGCCGTACTGGTGACAGCTTATGCGGAGCGACGGGGAGGCAGAAACGTAGCGGCCGAGAAAGGAAGTCAGGAGCTCATGCTCATAGATCCCGACGCCGATTTTCAGGGCATTTAAGAAGCCGTGGTGGATGTTCTGGGCAGACTCCACGGACATGCTGTAAAGGTCAATGAGTTTCAGCGCCTGGACATAAAATTCCCGTCCGGCGTCGGTGAGCACTACCTGATGGTTGTCGCGGTAAAAGAGGCGGATCCCAAGCTCGTCTTCGAGCCCGCTGATTTTGCGTGACATGGAAGTCTGCGTCATATGCTCTTTCTCGGCAGCTTTCGTAAAGTTTAAGCATTCCGCAAGGCTGATAAAATATTTGATATTTTCCAGGTTCATGAAACTCTCCTTTTAGCAGTCAGAAGACGCTCGCTTTTGTCTGTTTTGACGAAAAGCACGGCGTCTTCTTTTGGATTGACAGTTCATTTTTGCATGGCGTGACACTTTTTGTTCATTTCCATTTGTAAAAATACAATGATAAAATGTGGCTATAAACAAAAAGGAGGCCGCATATGACAAATTATATTAGAAAAATGAGCGGAAAGCAATATCTGAAACGAATCCAGGAGAACCCCACCGTCATCATCCCCACAGGCGCATGCGAGATCTACGGCCCGCAGCTCCCGATGGGAAGTGATTTAATCGTGGCAAAGAGAATCTCCGAACTGGTGGCGGAAAAGACAGGCGCCATGATCGCCCCCACCATCGAGTGCGGCGAGTCCTCGGCTCTGGCAGCATTTTCCTGCACCTTCCCGATGCCGAGAAAGATCCTCGAGGACTATCTGGATTTCCTCATGGGAAAGCTCATTAAAGACGGCATCAAGAATTTTATCTTCATCACCGGCCATGCAGGCAACGTAGATACGGCAAACTACATTGGAAAGAAATATCTGGCCGAGCACGGCGACATTAAGCTGGTTCAGATTGACTGGTGGCGCTTTGCCAACGCAAACAGCGGCGACATCTTCCAGTTCTCCGGTCAGATGGCCCACGGCCATGCCAGCGAGTGCGGCACGTCCGTCATGCTGTACCTCTATCCGGAGCTGGTCGACATGGAGGAACTCACGAGAATTGAGCCGGCAGCGGCCGACGGCTTCAGCGATTTCATCGGCTTTGCAAAATTCTCTGACAGGACGCCCAACGGAACCATCGGAGACGCGACCGTGGCGACGAGGGAAAAAGGCGAAAAGATCGTGACAAAGTGCGTGGACAGGATTGTGTCCTACATCGAACAGAAATTCTAACAGAAGGCGGAAAGGGGAATCATCATGACACTGACAGAAGTTTTACTGGACATTGCGTCGATCAGTACGTTAATGTTCATTGCGTTTCTCATCCGCCAGCGGATACCGTTTTTCCAGAAATACTACATACCGACATCTCTGATCGCCGGAATCCTGGGCCTGCTTTTAGGCCCGCAGGTGCTGGGACAGTTTTCACCGGTTTCCTTAAATTTCAGCGGCAGCATCTCCCAGTGGACGAATTTCCTTCTGGCTTTCGTCTTCACCACGTCGTTCCTCGGCACGGCGTCCACGAAGTTCGGCCGTGACGTGGCGGCGGCCACCTGCATCACCGGTGCGGTTTTCATGGCACAGATACTGCTTGGCCTTGCCGTTGCCTTTGTCCTGGGAATGGTTATGAGCGGCGTCCCCTATGAGATGGGACTTTTACCCGTTTCCGGCTTCTACGGCGGCCATGGCTCCGCAGGTATCATGGGCGGCGTATTCCAGACGGAAGGCTGGGCGGAAGCCAGCGGTATTGCGCTGACCTATGCGACGGTCGGCATGTTCGCGGCCGTTATCGGCGGCATGTGGATCATCAACTGGGGCGCGAAAAAGGGCTATTCCAAGAGAAAGATGAGCGGGAATTATCTGGAGAAAAAGGATATGACCGGCATCATCCCGAAGGAAGACAGAAAGCCCATGGCCATGACCATTGCAAACTCCTCGGTTCTTGACCCGATGGCGTTCCAGCTTGCCATTGTAGGCACCATCATTGCCGTGTCCCATGTTCTGCGGGAGGCGATCATCAAGGTGCTGCCGTTTTGGAGCAACATCCAGCTTTACACCATGTGCTTAATCATCGGCGCCATCGTAGGCATCGGCCTCAGCAAGACGAAATACAACCAGTACATCGACCGCGGCAGCATGAAGGCCATCTCCGGCGCAGCCCTGGAATACGTCATCGCCTCCAACGTGGCGACCATCCAGTTAAGCGTCCTGGCAAGCTATCTGGTTCCGATTCTGGTAACGTCGGTAATTGTCTGTGTTGTTACGGCGTTTATGTGCATCATTCTCAGCAAGAAGTGGTACGGCGAGGACTGGTTCGAGGTGGCAATGGGTACCTACGGCCAGTGTACCGGAAGCCTTGCGACGGGACTTCTCTTAATCAAGGTTCTCGATCCCAACGGCGATACCCTGGCGGCGGAGAGCGTTTCCGGCTCCTGTACCCTTGGTTCCTTCTGGCAGCAGCCTTATAACACCGTTGGGCCGCTCCTGATGCTGACGGCTCCGGCCGTTGTGACCTGGGGAACAGCCGGTTTTCTGGCGGCATTCCTGATTATCGGCGCTGTTTTCCTCGGAAGAACTGTAAAGAAAGGAGTGGCTGCGTAAATGGATGCAATCTGGCAGAAGATAGAAAACTACCGTGAGGACGCTCTTGCAATCCGGCGGGAAATCCACCGCCATCCGGAGCTTTCCATGGAAGAGTTTCACACGACGGCACTTGTAAAGGAAACGCTTGCAAAATACGGCATCGGCCTTGCTGATGTGGAGCTCCCTACCGGTGCTGCCGCCATCCTCGAGGGCGCGGCGCCTGGGAAAACCATTTTGCTGCGCGCAGACATGGACGCCCTGCCTATGGAGGAGAAGTCCGGGCTGCCGTTCGCGTCGGAAAATCCCGGCGCCTGCCATAGCTGCGGCCACGACATCCACACGACGGCGCTTCTTCTGGCGGCCAGGATCCTCAGCGAAATGCGGGAGCAGCTTCACGGCAGGATTATCTTCCTGTTCCAGCCGGCAGAGGAAAAGCTTGGCGGCTCGCAGACGGTGATTGATTCCGGGCTGTTTAAGAAGTACCAGCCGGAGATTGCCGTCGGCCTTCACTGCTGGCCGGATCTTCCCGGCGGCACCGTGGGCGTGAGAAAAGGCCCGTTCATGGCCTCGTCCGACTCGGTGAAAATCACCGTGCGCGGCCGCGGCGGCCATGGGGCACATCCCCACAAGAGTATCGACCCGATCACGGCGGCCGCCTATATCCTGACAGAGCTTCAGACTATCATTTCCCGGTCTGTGGCACCGCTTGATTCGGCCGTACTCACCATGGGCAAATTTACGGCGGGAACGGCGGCCAACGTCATTCCCGACGAGGTTGTCATGGAAGGCACTGTCCGCACCGTGACTCATGAGACGCGGGCGTTAATGGAAGAGAAAATCCGCACCGTCGCCGAACACGGGGCGCTGGCCCTCGGGGCTTCCTGCGAGGTGGAATATAAAAAAGGCGTGCCGGCCGTAGTCTGTGATTACGGCGTGACGGAACAGCTCGAGCGGGCAGCCGCGGCGGAGCTTGGCGCAGACAAGGTGCTGACTCTGGAGACGCCGTCCATGGGCTCCGAGGATTTTGCAAGATATCTGGAGCTTGTGCCGGGAGCCATGTTCCGGATCGGAACGTCCAACGAGAACCCGGCCACGAGGCTTCCGCTCCATAATTCGGGGATTGTCTTTGATGAAGAGGCGATTTTCGCCGGGGCGGCGACGTTTGTGCGGTTCGCGGCGGAGTATTTGAAATAAAGAAGAGATAAAAAGGCGGGGGCTTCCTGAAAAACGGAGCCCCCCGTTTTCATGGAAAAGAGCGGTACTGCCGCTATTTCAGTGCCGCCGAAAAGGCCTTCATGACCTCGGGAATGGCGATTTTCTGCGGACAGCGCCGCATACAGCGTTCACATCCGATGCATTTGTCCGGCCCGCCAGTGAGGGAGCGGATGCCGGAGACCTTCCAGGTCTCGCCGCTGATGCAAAATTCGTTATAGCTTCGGATTAGGGCGGGGATATCAAGCCCGGCCGGACAGACGGAACAGCAGTAGCGGCAGGCGGAACAGGGGATACCCATCCGGCGCACGTAGGCGTCAGCGGCCTTTTTTAACACGGCGGCTTCCTCGTCTGTTAAAGGCGAGCCCTCAGAGAAAATCCGCACGTTTTCTTCCACATCTTTTTCGGTACTCATGCCGCTTAAGACCGTCTGGACGCCGGAAAGGCCCATGAGAAAGCGGAAGCTCCATTCCGGCAGGCTGAACTCAGGGCGGAAGGAGCGTAAAATCCCGGCCGCCTCCTGGTTCAGGGTGACGAGGTTCCCGCCTTTTAACGGCTCCATGACCCAGACGGGAATCTGATGCTCCATGAGGATTTCATACTGGCGCCTGGCGTTCAGAAGATCCCAGTCCAGGTAGTTGAGCTGGATCTGCGCCATGTCAAAGCCGTCGTACCAGTTTAAGAATTTCTCCAGGGTGTCCGGCTGTGCATGGGAGGAAAAACCCAGATAGCGGATGCGCCCCAGCCGCTTCTGTTCCTTCAGAAAGCCGATATAATCCAGGTTCGGATCCATGTAGTCCTGGATATAATTTTCATCCAGGCTGTGCAGGAGGTAAAAATCAAAATAGTCCGTCTGGCAGCGGCGTAGCTGTTCTTCAAAAACGGCCCGGATGTCGCGGGACGCCGCGGCATAGAATTTGGTCGCAAGGAGATAGCTGTTTCGCGGATGGCGCTTTAAGGCCTCTCCCAGAAAGCACTCGGAGTCGCCCTGATTGTAGGTGTAGGCCGTGTCGATATAATTGATTCCGGCCGCGAGCGCGCAGTCCAGGACGCGTTGGGCCCTGGAACGGTCGATCCGCGTCTTGCTTCCCTCTTCAAGCGGAAGCCGCAGGGAGCCGAAGCCCAGGGCAGAGATGGAGAGGTCATGGAAAGGTTTAAAGTTCATGGTTCATCTCCTTTATGTTGGCGCAGTCGAAGAACAAAGAGGGGACGCTGCCAGACAGCGCCCCCCTGAGTCCTCTGTTTTAGTTATTCACCGTATCCAGCATCACTGTGCCGTCCTCGTTGTACTTGACAGCCTGCTTTGTCATGGTCAGGCCTGCGATGGCCTCCAGGTACTCTTCCTTGGAAGAGAATCTCGGATGGCTCTCGGCGATGACCTTCTTTGCAAGGGCTGCGTCGTTGGAGAGAAGACGGTCAGCCATGATGAGAAGGCATTTGGCCGGTGCGATGCAGGCGCGGTCAGGATCGGTGATATAGTAGTCCTTTCCGTGGGCGACGCCGATGGCACCGGCTCCGTACGGATGGACGGCCGGCATGATGGCGGACACATCGCCCATGTCCGTGCTGCCCGTATCCCAGTGATCCGTGACGACGACGCAGTCCGGGCCGCCGACAGCTTCCATGGCCTCTTTTGCCAGGTCATTTAAGTTCGGGTCATTGTTGAGCGGGAAGTAGCCGTGACGGTCTTCGATCAGGACATTTCCGCCGATGGCAGCGGCAGAGCCGGCCATGGCACGGTTGATCTTCTTGTTGTATTCGCAGATGGCGTCAAAGGAAGCGCCGCGGACATACGTCTCCACCTTTGTCCTCTCCGGGATTGCGTTTACGGCAGCTCCGCCTTCGGTGATGATCGGATGGAAGCGGATGTGCTCGTTGTCCTTAAAGGTCTCACGCAGGGCGTTTGCAGCGTTCATGGCCGTCGTGGCCGCATACAGGGCGTTTACGCCGTCTTCCGGAGCGCCGCCGGCGTGGGAAGCGACTCCCTGGAAGGTCAGGTTCTTTACGACACAGCCGTTGCAGCCCGGGTTGATGGTCAGGTATTTGCCCTCGTCCATGTGGCCGGTGTGGATCATCATGGAGATGTCGACGCCGTCAAAATAGCCGCGGTAGATGAACTCTACCTTGCCGCCGTAGTAGTGAAGCGTTCCTTTTTTGCGGAGCTCTTCACGGAAGCCAAGCTGGATTAACTCCTCGGCCGGAACGGACATCAGGCGGATGGAGCCGCAGAGGCCGTCTAAAGCGCCCGGCTGCTTTAAGGCAGCGGCGATGCCGGCCAATGTCGCAGACTGTGCGTTGTGGCCGCAGGCATGGACGGCTTTCGTCTCGGGATCCGCATCCGGGTGGTTCGCACAGATCAGGGAATCCAGCTCGCCGAGGATTGCAATCTTGGGGCCAGGCTTTCCTGTGTCGAGATCCGTGTAGAAGCCGGGGATGTCGCCGGCCTTTACCAACTCATAGCCGAGATCCTCAAAGATCTTTTCCATGTACGCACAGGTTTTCCACTCCGTGTAGCCAGTCTCCGGGTGCGCCCAGATGTCGCGCTCTGTCTTTAAAATCAGGTCGCGGCAGTTGTCCACCATGGCTTTTAATTGTTCTGTTCTGTCCATAAAAACCCCTCCCAATCTTAATTTTAGTTGTGATTTGATTATACAATTTTTTTGTGGGTTTGTCTATTTAATATCTGGGAAATGTGCGTGGAATGTGAAGCGGGAATTTTAGAATCTGATGTTGCGTCATTGCGGCTGGTGTGGTTAGCCACCTCATCAACAAATGGTTCGACGGCGATAGGTAGCCGGTAACGAGCCTGCGGCTTTAAGCCCTGCCGCCCCGCAAATGGGAATAGAAGACCCCGGTGCTGGAACACCGGGGTCTTCGTTTGCCGCTCATCATTGAGCAGACACTGTCTTTTAGCCTACTGGCATTATAGCATATGTAAATATCGTTTGCAAGATACATTTAACAGGGGATGTCATACACATGCAAGCTTGCCTTACGGCCTTTTCCCATATTATTTCCCATACTGCCTGAACAGTCTCACATAAAAGTCCACATTGCTTTCCAGCACATCACTGGGGATCCGCTCGTTGACTTTGTGGGAAACGCCGTCCCACCTGGGATCCCATGCCAGACCGGTGAACCGGTAAACGCTGTTCGTCGGGCATAAATCGCAGTAATATCTGGAATCGGTTCCGCCGTACAGCATGCTAGGAATCATGGTGATTCCCGGATATTTGTCGTCAATGATGGACGAAATCAGCTTGTAGGCATAAGTATCGGTAGACTGCACGGCAGGCGGATTGTTCCCTTTTACCAGGCGGACGTCGATGTCCTCCGGCAGGATTTCTTTATAATGGGCCATGAGATCTTCCAGCGTCTCTCCCGGCAGAAGGCGATTATTTGCCACCAGCCATGCACGCTCCGGCAGGACGTTTGCCTGGGCGCTTCCGCCGGCCATGGTGACAGCCGTCGTCGTCCGGATCATTGCGTTGTAGCTCTGGTTTCCGGCTAAGAGCGGGCAAAGCTCGTCCCAGTTTTTCCGAACATCTTTGCAGAGTTCTTTCAGGCGCTCGTCCTTCATAAAGGGCACGGTTGCCTCAAGCTGCTTTACAGCCACATCGGTGAGACGCGGCTTCATGGGATTCGCCTCCAGGATGCAGGCCACCTCACCGATTCTTCCGAGAGCGCTGTGTTTGGGCGGGACTGCGGAATGTCCGCCGCCGTCGGTTTTCGAGAATTCAAAATCCGCATAGCCTTTCTCGCAGGTATAGATGAAGGCGTACTGTTCTCCGTCTGCGGTTTTCTGGATTCCGCCGCACTCGTCGATCAGGCAGCCAAGCTTCACATTCCGTTCGCGGAGAACGTCGGCAATGAGCTGTGCCGCCGGCTCCGGGCCGCCCATGATTTCCTCGTTATATCCGAAGCCGAAATATAAGTCGTATTCCGGCTCAAAGCCGTCTGCGATCAGAAGCTCCAGAGCATCCATGTAAGCCTGGATATTGCATTTGGAATCGGTGCTGCCTCTGCCCCAGACGAAGCCCTCCGCGATTTCCCCGGAGAATGGCGGATATTTCCACATGCCCCAGTCGCCCTCCGGAACCACGTCCTGATGGGCCGTCATCATCAACGGGAGCTTGTCACTTTTCCCATTTCCCTTCCAGGTGTATAAAAGGCCGGCCTTTCCGATGACCTCCCGCGTCATCTTCTGGTGTACCAGCGGGTAAGTCTCTTTGAGATAGTCGTGAAGCTTTAAAAACGCCTCCACGTCCATCTTGTCCGGATCCGCGCTTGATACGGTCGGAATCCGGATCATTCCTTTCAGGTGTTCCATGAACAGGTTGTTGTCGTAGGTCATTTTGATATTCTCCTTCCATTTTGGTTTTCTATGTGATTTATCTAATTCTCCTGCACCTCACCCGTCTCACCCGGTCGCCGTCAAGCACCAGCTCATCGCCGTCCTGCCGCACATACATGGAAAAGTCTGGGCCGTAGGAAAAGGCCGCACTTCCGTCCGCCGTCTCGTAAACGGGTGTGCTCCCGTATCGCAGCATGAAAATTTCACAGCCATTTCCGGTCTGCGAAATGGAAAACTCCATGGCAGATTCCTCATCACGGTAGGTTCCGGGAACCAGGCGGCCGTTGGGTGCGGGCGCCGCCTTTCTGAGTGTGAGTACCTGGGACGGGAGACGATAAAAAATCTGCTCTTTTTCAAAAAAGAGGATTTCATCCAGAGAACCAACGCGCCAGCCGCCGGAAATATCGGGCGCAAGCTCTGTGCGGCCGTATTCCCGCTCCATGTAAAAGGTTCCGTCTTGCTCTGCAATTTTTACAAGCTGCGGGGCGTCGGGCTTTGCAGTCAGGAAAACACCCGCCCGGGGCGCTCCAAATTGGCCCTGGGGAATGGCCGGCTCCGTGACATCGGGAAGCCCCAACACCATGCAGGCGGCTTTTTCCGCCGTCTTGGACATGAGGCGCGATGTGGTGCCGCTTAAAAGGATGACGGTAAGCTCTTCCTCTGGGATGCAGTACACATGGCCGCGGTAGGCGGCATCGGCGCCGCCGTGTTCATAAACGGTCAAGCCGTGAAGCTCATGAGTCATGAGGCCGCCGCAGTATTGGGCCTTCGTGCCGTCGGAAAGGATGGCCGGCGTTTTCATGACAGAGAGAATGTCCGGGTCGATGTGGTTCGGACGGATATATTCGTCTAACATCCGGCTTAAGTCCCTGGCGCAGGTATTTACCGACGTGGGGCCGTAGAGGGAGTAGTTGAGGGGATTGTAGTAATAGGTTCCGTTCCCCTCGTCCTGATAGGAGTAGGCCAGGTTCGGAATGATTTCCCCATAGCTTTTGCGGACATGGGTACGGGGCATGCCGAGTGGCTCAAAAATCCGTGTTTTCGCAAATTCCGGGAACGGGAGGCCGGAAAGCCGCTCCACAATCAGCGCCAGAAGATGAAAGCCGGTATTGCTGTAAAGGTAGGCGCTCTGGGGCGGGAAATTTAAGTGTTTCTGGAGCTTTATGGCGGTATTGATGTCGTCCAGACTTATGGCATCGTTGATTTTGATGCCGCGCATGAAAAGAAGCTCCCACTGATCCCTGAGCCCGCTCACATTGTTCATGAGCTGGCGCACCGTCACAGGCTCCGAAAGGGAGATAAGATCGCCGGCATACATGCGGATGTCATCGTCAAGTCCCAACCGGCCTTCCTTCCAGAGAAGCAGCGCAGCAAGCACCGTGAACTGCTTGGAGATGGAGGCCACATGGAAAATCGTTTCCGGTGTGACCAGGATCCTGTATTCCATATTTGCCAGGCCAAAGCATTTTTCATACACATCGCGGCCATGATGCCGGATGAGAACCTGAAGGCCGGGACAGAAGTCTTTTTTCCAGGGGGAGAAGAGGGAGTCGAGCTGTGTTTCCAGATTGATTATCATAGGTACGGATGCCGCCTTTCGATTTTTCGATTCTTTCTTCTATTTTACATCAGAAGGCGCGGAAGGAAAAGGAAAAAATGTGAAATCTCCACTTGACGCCCGGTGTTTCAAAAGCTAGGATGGAATTATCAAAGAAGGGAGAACCGACAGCATGAAATATGATTTTGACGAGATCGTGGACAGAAGCAAAAACCGGTCGGCAAAGTATGACGAGCGGGTAAAAAATTTTGGCACAGACGATGTGATTCCGCTCTGGATTGCAGACATGGATTTTAAGACGGCGCAGCCTATTATCGACGCCTGCGTAAAGAAGGCCGAGGAGGGAATCTGGGGCTATACGTCCCGGCCGGAAAGCTATTTTAAGGCGTATGCCGACTGGCAGGAGAAGCGGAACGGCTGGCGGCCGGATACGGCGTTTTTTAGCTGGAGCCTCGGCGTGGTGCCGGCGCTTACGGCTATTGTGCGTCTGTTTACGGGCGAGCATGATAAGATCATGATCCAGCCGCCGGTTTACCCGGAATTTTACGACGTGAACGAGTTAAGCGGCCGCCGTGTTGCGGAAAACAACATGATCGAAAGGGACGGCAGATGGGAGATCGACTTTGAGGACTTCGAGGAGAAGGCGAAAGACCCGCTGACGAAAATGTTTATTTTATGCAATCCCCACAATCCCCTGGGAAAGGTCTGGACGAAGGCGGAGCTGGGGCGGATGCTCTCAATCTGCTTTGAAAACGGCGTCCTGGTGGTGTCTGATGAGATCCATTCCGACCTGATTTTCCACGGGAAAAAGCACATCCCGGCGGCCATGGCGCTTCCAGGGGCCGAAAACCGCGTGATTACCTGTCTCTCGGCTACAAAGACCTTTAATCTGGCGGGGCTTCAGGCGTCCGCCACAGTGTTTCCCAACCGGGAAATGAAGGATATTTTTGACAGGTACTGGGGTTCCCTGGATATCCACAGGAACAATGCCTTCAGCTCTGTCGCCATGGAAGCTGCCTTTCGTGAGGGCGAGGAGTGGCTGGAGCAGATGCTCGATTATGTGTCCGGGAATTTTGATTTTATTGCAGATTACTGCAAGAACCGCATTCCGAAGATCCGCCCGTCCATGCCGGACGCCACGTACCTTGTATGGCTGGACTGCCGGGAACTGGGGCTTGACGATGCGGCGCTTAAGGAGTTCATGATAAAGAAGGCAAAGCTTGGCTTAAACCCCGGCTCCAGCTTTACAAGGAGCCTGTCCGGGTTCATGCGGCTCAATGCGGCCTGTCCGCGGAGTGTGTTAAAGAAAGCCATGGAACAGCTTGAGGAGGCCGTAAACGGCCTGGAATAAACGGAGGGAGATCATGGAAGAACTGACAAGACTGATTCGTGAGGACATGCGGCCGGCCCTTGGCGTTACGGAGCCGGGAGCCATCGCCTTTGCCGTATCGAAGGCCAGAACCTATGTAAAGGGAGCGGTCACCGGCGTGGAGCTAAGGTTAAACAGCGGAATGTATAAAAATGCATATACCTGCGGAATCCCCAACAACAGTTTTATGGGAAATGAGTACGCGGCTGCCCTGGGACTTCTTGCAGGAAAGCCGGAAATGGGATTGGAATGCCTGGCAGAGGTAACGGAGGCCGACAACGCCGCCGCAGAGGAACTTGTTGCGGCAGGGAAAATCAAGGTTTCCATGAGCGGGATTTCAAGCCGCATTTTTATTGAGGCAAAGGTGACGTCGGAGAACGGGGAAGCCGTTGTGACGATCCGCGGTTCCCATACAAACATCGTCCGGATCCAGGTAAACGGCGAGACCGTCTTTTCGGGCAGTGAGGAAAGCGGCGAAGAAGAGAGTGCGCCGCCGCTCATCCATTCTTATACGTTAGAGCAGATGGTTTCCTATGCGGATACGGTTCCGGCGGCGGAGATTTCCTTTATCAGCGAGGCATATGAGATGAATTACCGCCTGTTTAAAGAGGGGCTTGAGAACCCGCGGACGACGTATGCCAGGTATCTTTTGGAAAAGAACGGCGGCCAGATCATTTCGGAGGATGAACAGAAAACGGCATCGCTTCTCTGCAACGCCGCCATTGAGGCGCGCGTCATTGGCCTGGATTTCCCGGCCATGAGCATCACCGGTTCCGGCGCCCATGGCATCATTGCGACCATGCCGCTCTACGGTGTCGCAAAGCACAGGGGCTTGAGCGAGGAGAAGCTCTGGCGTGCCACAGCCATCAGCTATCTTGTCTGCATGTATATTAAGGAGTATTCCGGGAAGCTGTCGGCGTTCTGCGGCTGCGGGATTGCGGCCGGCACCGGCATGGCCTGCGGGCTTATATACCTTTACGGCGGCGGGATAAAAGAGATGGAGCGGGTCATCAACAACATGGCCAGCAGCATCACCGGCATGATCTGTGACGGCGGGAACCAGGGCTGCACCATGAAGGGGATCGTGGCCGTGGACGCGGCATTCCAGTCGGCGGATTTCGCCATGCACGGCATCAGCATCGAGCCGGTTCACGGGATCAACGGCAGGACGCCGGAAGCGACCATGCGCCATATGGGCGAGATCGCGTCGCCGGGCATGGAAGGGACGGAAAAGACGATTGTGGATATTTTGCAGGAGAAGAGCGGGGTGTGAATGGGAGAGTGAAAGATGAAACCAGCAGAGAGAATAAAATATTTCTATGAAACAATCGTATCAGAAAATCAAATTGAGAGGATGTCAGAGTTCGTATCGCCGGAATGCTGTGTAAAAATAGGAGAAAAGCAGATTCCAGCCGGCATCGACGGTATGAAAGAACACATAAAGGCGACGAAGCAGACATATCCCGATTATAGAATGAAGATTCTCAAACAGTTCTGCGCTGGGGATTATGTCATTTCAGAATTTATCATGGAAGGTACACATGAAGGGGAGTGGATTGGAATAAAACCAACCGGCAAACGATTGGTGTTTACAGGCGTTAATATTGACAAGGTGGCGGACGGCTTAATTGTGGAACATGGAGGAGCAGTCAATACGTTTGAAACCTTGTTTGAAGCAGGTGTAATAAGGGCAGTATAATTTTTATACTGAAATCAAGGAGGGAACCCCAATGCTCGAAACAGCACCATCTCAATCAGCCATGACAGAACTGCTCGGGCAGTCCTTGTTTGACGTTTGGCAGAAGCTCTGTGCGGCCATTGATGAAAAATACGAAATGGAGCGTTTATGGAACACAGGCGGTAAGAACTGGACTTACGAGTACAAATACCGCAGGGGCGGAAAGACGCTTTGCTGCCTCTATGCGAAAAGCCGCTGCATTGGCTTCATGATTATTTTTGGAAAAGAGGAGAGAGCAAAATTTGAAGATATAAGGGAGACTCTTTCCGAGTCTGTTTGCAGGCGGTATGATGAAGCGAAAATCTATCATGACGGAAAGTGGGTCATGTTTGAACCGGACAGCACGGCCGAATTTGACGATTATATGAAGCTGCTGGCTGTGAAAAGAAAGCCGAACCGGAAATCATGATTTCAATTTAAGGAACCGATCCGTCATGAAATTCGCGCCAGCTTATTGACAACTGTTTCGTCGGGATGTTATACTGTGTTTCGTGCTGCGGCACATGCGGATGTGGCGGAATTGGCAGACGCACCAGCCTTAGGAGCTGGCGGGCAACCGTGGGGGTTCAAGTCCCTTCATCCGCATTTCATTGATAATACGAAGATGGTTTCAGAGAACGCCCGGAAGGATTTGCAGACTTTCGGGCGTTCTTGCATAGACAGGAGCCGTTTTCACAAGCAAAAGCAGGGAGCTTTCTTGTCTAAAGTAGATATGTATGCATATTATTTAGACGCTGATATTAAAGATGAAATTCAGATGGTGTGGTACCTGGATATATAAAAAATTTTATGGAATGCCTTACGCAGGAAAGCCTGCCCGCCTTCCATCAGACGGGCTTTCCCGGCACATATCTTCAGGACTTACAATCTGGGCAACCAGCTCCTGGTGGATCCGGTTCGGCGGGGCCATATCGTAGAACTGGGGTTCTTTCATAATGATTCGTTTTTTGCTCGATAGGTACATTAGCTTTGCAGCTAAAGATTAAAAATATGTTCACTCATCAATCGATTTGATATAATTAAGACAACAGGCTAAAATAGATATCCTCTTGGTGTCTGGATTTCCAGAATAGACTACATCCGGGGAGGTGCCAAACTCGACATTACTGCTGCCGTCAGGATTCAGCCCATGCATTGTACGAAATTGCATAATTAAGCCGCTTTTAGGCAGCTTCATTCGAAAAATCTCGCTTCCGCCACCGTCACCTTTGGTGTTTTCACCTACGATAGTTGCAAAGCCAGTGGCCTTACAGAACATTGCAAATGCATCTGCCGAAGAATATACTTCGTTATCTACAAGTAAGAAGAACTGTCCGCCACATATTTTTTTTCTATAAAGTGGCGATACAGCTACTGATAATGTACCATAGGAATCTACTTCCGAAAGATCCTCCTGATTGATTTGAGGCAATTTTAAAAGATCCTCTAAATTAGGATTTAATTCCTCCGGAAGAATATTATTTAGATTTAGATGTTCTTTTGCTTCCTTACCATATGACGTGAGATAATAGAATGTATATTTTAACTCCTTGTCAATATTGGGAGCGACAATCGACTGCATCCAATAATTATCACTCCCGCCGCCGTTGCCAATAATATCGATAATAATATATTTCTTATCAGAATTTTCACTGAACCATTCCAACAGTGTATTTCGATCATTCAGTATATATCTAGTATCAAAACTCCGAATTTTAACATAAGCAACATTCTCATTGATATTTCGAAATTCTAAATTTGATTTTTCCACTGGGCTTAACGTTTTTGTTTTTACATCATACTTATCTATCAAGTATTGATATCTTTTCTTAACAATCGAATCATTGTAAATCTGCAATAACTTCTGTGATGAATGATCAAAAGTATTTGCCTGCTTTTGAGCTTCTAGCTGCGCAACCCTATCCTGATAAGTAAATGGCGAGTAGATCGTCAAATGAGCCAGTCCTCTGAATTTCCCAATGCACTCTTGTATAATTTCGTAATAAACACAAAAGTCCACACGCTTTTTTCCAAGTGTTTCTATCTTCCTCCGATACGTTGTCTTCAAAGCGTCCATGGATAACCCATATTTCCTCTCTGCCATCTTTAAGAACGGATAATTTTCTTCCAGAACCTCCCACATGTAGTCATAGTCAGCAAGGGCATCATTCATGGATATGGTCTCTACATTTATATATTGAATATACTCTCTAATTCCAAATAAACTTCCAATACATATAACAATTAAACATAAACAAAAACCATTTCTAATTTTTTTGCTATATTTCATAGAGCCCCCTAATACATTGCTTTTATTATTCCAGCATTTAACTCCCGTGCTCTTTTACAAGATTCAGGATTATAATATGAACTAGGGTATTTTCTACCGTAGCATATTGGATGAATCCCGCAGTTCATACATTTTGGATTATTTTATAGTCTATCCACCAAGCATATTTATCTATATTTAATTCTAATCTCATTTCTTCCCTTGTTGGTTATGATTCTGAGGATTTCCTATTTGTTGACCATAAAACAATACAGGACTTCGTGCCGCCGCCTAATTCAATAAGTCTGCGATACAGATTTTCAGCTCCCCGCCATAGATGGACACCGGAATTTCATCATCAAACGAAGCCCCGAAGGCATCTTCATGCTGAAAATCATAAACCGTGACGCTTTTGGCGGAGGGATTTACGATCCAGTATTCCCGGACGTGAGACCGTTCGTAAAGCCACAGCTTTTTTAAATAATCATGCCCCTGCGTACTTGGAGAAGTGATTTCAACGATAAGATCCGGCGCGCCCAAACAGCCGCGATCCGTCAGCTTCTTTTTGTCGCAGATGACGGAGATATCCGGTTCTACCCAGTTTTTGTCCTTTGCGTCCAGATTGACGGCAAAGGGGGCAGGATAAACCTTACAGCTTTTTCCATGAGAATCAATATAATTGGCAATGGTTTTTACAATCTGGGCAACCAATTCCTGGTGGCTCCGGTTCGGCGGGGCCATATCGTAGAACTGGCCGTCAATAAGCTCGGCTTTCCGGCCCTCCGGGAGGTTCCAGTAGTCTTCCGAGGTAAAAGAACAGTCTGGAGGCAGCGGCATATAAACACTTCCTTTCTGCTGCTTCATAATCCCATATTAAAACAGAAGTCTCTGAAAATCAAGCGAGGGAAACAGAAAACCTGAACCATGGCGGCGGAAACAAACCGGAAATACACTTTACATAAAGAAAAAGAAAGGGTATGATGAAGATACACAAAAAACCGGAAAGGAACCTCTGACATGAAACTTAAAAATCCCCTTCTCGTTGTATCCGACATCGACCAGTCGGCGGCCTTCTATAAAAAAGTCCTTGGACTCCGCATCATCATGGATTTTGGAGCCAACAAGACGCTGACCGGAGGCCTGGTTTTGCAGACATTGGAAACATACCGGGAGTTCATTGGCACGGACAAAATTTCCTTTGGCGGTAACGATACGGAAATTTATTTTGAAGAAGATGAGTTCGATCAATTTGCAGAGCGGCTGGAGGAATGCGGCGTCGAATATGTGCATCCGGTGAAGGAACATTCCTGGGGACAGCGGGTGGTGCGTTTTTACGATCCCGACCGCCATATCATCGAGGTGGGGGAAAACATGAAATCCGTCTGCCGCCGCTTCCTGGAAAGCGGCATGAGACCGGAACAGACGGCAAAGCGCATGGATGTCCCAATAAAGTTTGTGCATGCTTGCATGCGGTAATGAAGAAACAGGAGAAACCATTTATGATACGGACATTTAAAAAAGAAGACACCGAAGCAGTGATGCGGATCTGGTTAAACGGCAATTTAGAGGCCCACGGCTTCGTCCCGGCGGATTACTGGCGGGAAAATCTGCCCATGGTAGAGGAACAGCTCCCCGAGGCAGATATTTTTGTCTGGGAGGAAAACGGAAGCATCCGCGGCTTCCTCGGCATCCAGGACGGCTTTATCGCCGGGATTTTCGTGGACAGCTCATGCCGCTCGGAGGGCATCGGAAAGAAGCTCCTCGATCATGCGAAAACCATCTACCCATCCCTGTCCTTAAAGGTATATCAGAAAAATACCCGCGCGGCCGGATTTTATTTCCGTGAGGGCTTTTTTGCAGAGTCCGAGGGCATGGACGAGGAGACGGGAGAGCCGGAATATACGATGGTCTGGAAGGCCGGAGAGGAAACGGCGGATATCTGGGCGCGGCTTTGCGGGGCGGCAAGAAACGTGCAGGCCGCAAGATGGGTGTCCGACCGGATCGAAGCGGGCCAGGTGGCGGCTGCCCTCATGACGAAGTCCGGGGCAATCTATACAGGTATCTGCATCGACACGGCATGCTCCCTGGGCATGTGTGCGGAGCGGAATGCTATTGCCCATATGCTGACCTGCGGCGAGAGTGAAATCGAAAAGCTGGCCGTCATTGGGCCGGACGGCGATATGGCACTCCCCTGCGGCGCCTGCATGGAGTTTATGATGCAGTTGGGGAAAACTGCGGGAGAGATTGAGATTCTTGTGGATGAAAAACGGCGGGAGACGAGGCGGTTAAAGGAGCTGATCCCAAGCTGGTGGGGTGCGGGACACAGTATGTAAGGAGGCATATCACATGGTGGAAATCATTCCAGGATACGGGAGAATGGATGAGGTGCTGGCGCTCGTAAAGGAATACACGGACATGATAGCCGGGCAGGGCGGCGATGTGGTGGAATGCCTCAAGTCGCAGCATCTGGACGCAGAGCTTCTGGACATGGAAAAAAAGTACGGCCTGCCCTGGGGGCGGCTTTATCTGGCATGCGCGGACGGAAAGGCTGCCGGGTGTGCGGCGATTGCGCGGCTTGATGGGGAGATCTGCGAGCTGAAGCGGCTCTATGTGCGGCCGGAGTACCGGGGACGGCACATCGGAAATGCGCTGATGGAGCAGGCCATAAGCGATGCGAGAGATATCGGCTACCGGTATATGCGTCTGGACACGTTCCCGTTCATGGAGGCGGCCGTCCGGATGTATGAGCGGCGAGGGTTTCTGCCCATTGAACGCTACAATGACAATCCGGCTGCGGAAGCAGTCTTTATGGAGCTTGCCCTTTTCTGACGGCAGGGACGCTGCCTGCGTTTCCTGCCTCACGATTTGAGAAATCTTATTGACAAAAATTTCATAATAAGGTATTCTCTTATCAGCCGGTGCAATCCGGGAAAAAAGAAGAGGACTCCTGCGGGGACATGCCGCAGGTCAGAACCAGAATAAGGGAGTAGTCGGCGCATGGCGCAGCGCAGCCAACATACTGGAATTGATCCTGGCTCCGCTTTAAATGATGAGACTTATCTGTCATGGGACAGGTGGGTTTCTTTTTTTTGTCTCATTTCAGAAGCTCCCGCGCATAGGTTTTGAGGGAAGAAGGAGGATACATATGAGTCTGACAGAGTTATTTATCATTGCCGTGGGGCTTTCCATGGACGCGTTTGCCGTGTCTGTCTGTAAGGGGCTTTCGGTGCAGAAGATGAAAATCAGCCATGCACTGACCTGCGGCCTGTACTTCGGCGGGTTCCAGGCGCTGATGCCGGCCATCGGCTACCTGTTGGGAAGCCAGTTTGAAAGCATGATTACCCACATCGACCACTGGATTGCCTTTATCCTTTTGGGCGTCATCGGCTTCAACATGGTGAAGGAGTCCAGGGAGACGGATGAAGAGAAGTTAGACGCCGGTTTTGGAGTCTGTTCCATGCTGCCGCTTGCCGTTGCCACCAGCATCGACGCATTGGCTGTTGGCGTGACCTTTGCATTTCTCAAGGTGGACATCGTATGGGCCGTTCTGTTCATCGGCGTCGTGACCTTCGCCCTGTCCTCCGTCGGCGTGCGTGTCGGCCATGTTTTCGGAGTCAAGTATAAGTCGCGGGCCGAGCTTGCCGGCGGCGTGATCCTGATACTCATGGGTACGAAGATTCTTCTGGAGCATCTGGGGCTTCTCGCGTTCTAGGCTTTTAGCGGCCTGTTTCGCGGTGCCATGGCGGACGCCTGGCCGGGAGAGTATCCGGGTAAGACGGCGTCCCGCCTGCCTTTCGCCTCGCCAAAAAGGGCTTGAAGACGGCCCGCAGATACGGTATGATGGAGAGAAGAAACGACAGGAGGAATTACATGAATCAGGAATTGGAAAAGATTTACGCGAGTGTGGAAAAAAAGATCAGCTTCCGCCCGGAGGCTGCGCTGATTTTAGGCTCCGGTCTGGGGAATTTTGCCGAGAAGGTTCAGATTGTTGAAACGCTGGACTATAAGGATATCGAGGGATTCCCGGTCTCCACGGTGCCGGGCCATAAGGGACGGTTCCTGTTTGGATATGTGGAGGACGTGCCGATGGTGATTATGCAGGGCCGCGTCCATTATTATGAGGGCTATTCCATGAAGGAGGTCACGCTCCCGATCCGCCTCATGAAGCTGATGGGGGCGAAGGTTCTGTTCTTGACGAACGCGTCCGGCGGCATCAATACGGAGTACCATGCCGGTGATTTCATGCTGATGGAAGATCATATCAGCAGTTTCATCCCGTCGCCGCTCATCGGGCCAAACGACGAGGACATGGGGCCACGGTTCCCGGATATGAGCGATGTGTACAAAAAGGAGATCCGTGAGATTATCCGCCGCGTCGCCAAAGAAGAGGACATTCCGCTTCAAGAGGGCGTTTACGTCCAGTTTACGGGCCCGGCCTACGAGACGCCTGCGGAAATCCGCATGGCAAGGCTTCTAGGCGCCGACGCCGTCGGGATGAGCACGGTCTGCGAGGCCATCGTGGCCAACCATATGGGCATGGCAGTCTGCGGGATTTCCTGCATCACCAACATGGCAAGCGGGATCCTGCCGCAGCCGTTGAGCCATACGGAGGTACAGGAGACGGCCGACAGGGTGGCGCCGTTATTTGAGCGGCTGGTATCGAAATCGCTGGCGGCGATTTATCATGAATATATGATGAAATAAGAGAAAAGTTGAGGGTGCAGCGAAAAGCCGCACCCTTTTTACATGTTTGGAAGCGTTATGACCCCGGCTTTCAGAAGCGCCGCATCTTCTTCGCTGTGGGAGGAAAAGACAAGCGTCCTGCCGCCAAGAAATTCCAGAACCATGGCGGCGGCCGTCTGTTTCGTTCCGGCATCCAGTCCCGTGAACGGCTCGTCCATGATGAGAATGTCCGACGGGGCGAGAAGTGCCCGAAGGAGCGCCGTCCGCCGCTTCATGCCGCCGGAAAATTCTGAAACCGGCTTTTTTAGGGACTCTTCCGGAAGGAGCCTGGAAGCGGCGGCAGAAAGTTCCGACGGAGAATAGACGTTTCCAACGGCCAGCCGCAGGTTTTCTACGGCCGAATAGCCCTCCAAAAGCCAGTCTTCCTGAAAGACAGCGGAAAACCGCGGCACGGCCGGGGCGCCGTCCTTTTTAAAAAAGGCGATGGTGCCGGAATCCGGCTTTTCAAGGCCTAAAAGGAGCCGGAACAGCGTGGTTTTTCCCGTCCCGGACGGCGACGACAAGAGCGTGCGGGAGCCGGCCGGAAAGGCCAGGGAGAGGTCTTTTAAGACTTCTTCATCTCCGAAGGATTTAAAGACGTGTTCCAGGCGGATTTCTGCCGGGCAGGAAGGCCCGCTGCGCTTTTTCCGATTTCCCATCATGTTCCGGCACCCCCTTTCCGGCCAAAAGCTTCATAAGAAAAAGAAACAGGATCTCAAACAGTGTGCTTAAGACGATGATCGTCACCGTCCAGGCGAACAGCTCCGCCGTGCTTAAATAAATTTTTGCCATGTAAAGCCCCTCGCCGATGGAACCGTCCGGGACGCCGATGACTTCGGCGGCGATGCCGGATTTAAAGCCCATGCCGAGAGCCGTTTTGCAGGCGCTCCTTAAGTATGGGTACAATGCCGTCCGGTAGATGGTGAGCGCCTTTTTTACAGGCGGGATCCGGAAGACGAAGGCCATTTCCAGGAGCTTTTTATCGGTGCTCCGGATTCCGGCAATGGTGTTTACATGGATCACCGGGAACACCACGAGAAAGGCGATGAACACCGAGAGGTTCTCCGAACCCGTCCAGATAAGGGCCAGGATCACAAAGGACGCCACGGGAATGGATTTCATGAACTGGACGGCCGGCGAGAGGAGCTCGCCGAAGAACGGGAAAAAGGAAGCCAGGGAGCCGGTAAGAAGGCCGGCCGCGAAGGCAAGAAAAAATCCCAGGCTGATCCGTCCGAAGGAAAAACCGATAGCCCTCCAGAAGGCCGCCGAGGTGATCTGGGCGCTTAAGGCGCGAAAGGTCTCGACGGGCCCGACCAGAAAAATCTGGTTTCTCACAGCAAGGGAAAGCCCCTGCCAGAGGAGAATCCAGAACAGGATGATAAGCGTTTTTCGGAACCAGTCCGGGAGTTTATTCATAGAAAAAACAGCTCCTTATAAAAAAGAGGCGGCAGGCCGGTTTTCTGCCCGCCGAAGCTGCCGCCTCCAGGAAATGACTTATGGAATATAGTAGAAGGCATCGTCCGGGAGCGTGCCGCCTACGGAGTCGGCATTCTGTTCGTATAAAACGCCGAGATAGCCGGACAGGGCGTCCTTCATCTGGGTGCCGTCCATGTAGGTGATGTTGCAGTAGGGAAGCGCAGCTTTGGCAATCTCCGGCTTTGCAACGATGCCGGCGTCTGCGATGAGCTGTGCCGTCGTGTCAGGATCCTCTGCGGCGAAGGCGATGGAAGCCTCATGCTCGTCTAAGAAGGTGTCCACAGCCTCCGGATGGTTTTCCAAGAATTCCCGGTTAACAATGGTAACGCCGGTGACAAGGCGGCTCTGGCTGCCTTCCTCCTGAAGCTCGTTCCAGACCTTTGTGAGATCCATGATGATGGAAAGGTCGGTGTTCTGAGCCAGTGCCACGGTCACGAAGGGCTGTGGCAGAAGGCCGATGGCATCGGGATTCTCGGCAAGGATTGCCGCGACTTCCGTGGCCTCGGATTTAAACTCCAGCGTCACATCGGATTCGGAAAGGCCGGCAGCGGATATCAGATAGCGGAGCGCATACTCCGGCGTCGTCCCTTTGCCGGGAAGATAGACGGTTTTTCCGGCAAGCTGGCCGATGGACTGGATGGAGGTATCGGCAGATACCATGTAAAGGACGCCAAGGGTGTTGATGTCGATGACGGCCACCTTTCCCTGGGTCTTATTGTAAAGGACACTTGCGACATTGGCCGGAAGCAGGGCGATGTCCACCTTGCCGCTTCCCACCATGGCCGTCAGCTCGTCGGCCGCCGTCACCATGGTAAATTCATAATGGTTGTCGGTGTCCCCGTTTTTTGCGTCTTCCATGAGTTTTACAAGCCCCATGGTGGTGGGGCCGTTTAAGCCGCCCACGCGGATTGCGCCTTCGGCCTCGGAAACGTCGGTTTCTGCCTCGGTCTCAGCCTGTGTTTCCGGCTCGGTTTCGGCTTCTGTGCTGGTCTCGGAAACGGAAGCTGTCTCCGTCTCTGTCACGGCAGAGGTCTCTGCGTCCGTCGTGCCGGAACCGGAAGATGAGCAGCCGCCAAGCAGGGAAAGGCCAAGGGCTGCGGCAAGGAACATTGGGAATACTTTTTTCATGATCGTCCTCCTCGTTTTGCTGTCAGTGATTTTTTGTGTAAATGGTTTTCGTACTGACGCCTTCCAGCATTCCAAGCTTTCCGGACAGACCGTTGATCTGATCCATGGGTGCATCCATGACGACGCTTATGATGGAAATCCCTTTTTCCCTGTAAGGGATGCCCATGCGGCCGATAATATAGGAACCGTACTCGTGAAGAAGCCCGTTGAGCCGTTCCACGGACTCCGGGTTCTCGATGATGATACCGATCAGGGCCACGCGTGTTTCCATAAAATTCCCCCTTTGCTTTTAGAAGAGCGGACTTTGCCGCAGACAAAAAAAGGCCGGTGTGCCCACGAAAAAGAGCGTACCGATCCGATCCTCTTCGCCTTGTCCCGCAGGATACCCTTTGGGGTCAGCACGAACACCCTAACTATATCACAGCCGGGCACGAATGTCAAAAGTCCGAAGAAAACTTAAGAAAATAAAGGCATGGCAGAAAAAATCGTTAAATTATAAACAAAAAGGTACTTGCGGCAGAAAAGCGCGTGCACTATAATATAGTGCAGATTTTAACTGCCGTTTTTTATCGGCATGATAATAGAAAAAACAGGAGGAAATAAGATGGTAACGAATGATGCGGCACTGCTGAAAATCAAGCATGATGTCCTGTATGAGGTAGCGAGGCTGGCGTTCGAGGGAAAGCTCGACGAGGAAAAGGACAATATCCCCTACAAGCTGATTCCTGGCCCGAAGGCACAGTTCCGCTGCTGCGTTTATAAGGAAAGAGAGATTATCCGTCAGAGAGTCCGTCTGGCAGAGGGAAAATGTCCTTCTGACAAACACAGCGAAAACATGATCCAGGTCATCAGCTCTGCATGCGAGGAGTGCCCGATTACACGCTTCGTCGTAACGGATAACTGCCAGAAGTGTATGGGAAAGGCATGCCAGAATGCCTGCAATTTCGGTGCCATCACCATCGGAAGGACGCGCGCCTACATTGATCCCGGTCAGTGCAAGGAGTGCGGGAAATGTGCCCAGGCATGTCCCTATAACGCCATTGCCGAGTTAATCCGTCCCTGCCGGCGTGCATGCCCGGTGGATGCCATCACCATGGATCCGGAGACCGGCATCTGCCAGATCGACGAGAAGAAGTGCATCCAGTGCGGCGCCTGCGTAAGAAGCTGTCCGTTCGGTGCCATTACCTCCAAGGTATTCATCACCCAGGTCATCGACGCCATCAAGGCTGGCAAGAAGGTTGTCGCCATGCTGGCACCGGCCGTTGAAGGCGAATTCGGCGCCGACATCACCATGGCAAGCTGGCGGACGGCCCTTAAGAAGGTGGGCTTTGCCGACATGGTCGAGGTCGGTCTCGGCGGTGACATGACGGCCGCTTATGAGGCTGAGGAATGGGCAGAGGCTTATAAAGAAGGAAAGAAGAAGACTACATCCTGCTGTCCGGCCTTCGTAAACATGATCCGCAAGCATTATCCGACGCTGGTGGAAAACCTGTCTACGACGGTTTCCCCGATGTGCGCCGTTTCCAGGATGTTGAAGGCAAAGGATCCGGAGACCGTGACCGTATTCATCGGGCCGTGTATGGCGAAGAAGGCGGAAGCTGCCGATAAGTCCGTGGAGGGCAACGCAGACTTCGTCCTGACCTTCGGCGAGGCGCGGGCCATGCTCCGTGCGAAGAACGTGAACCTGGAGCCGGAGGAGAACTCCAGCCAGGAGGCCAGCGTCTTCGGAAAGCGGTTCGGAAACGGCGGCGGCGTGACGAATGCCGTGCTCCAGTGCTTAAAGGAGAAAGGCGAGAGCGCCGACATCAAGGTTGCAAGATGCAGCGGCCCGGCTGACGTCAAGAAAGCCCTGCTTCTCATGAAGGTGGGCAGGCTTCCGGAGGACTTCATCGAGGGCATGATGTGCCAGGGCGGATGCGTCGGCGGCCCCAGCAACTTAAAGCCGGAGATGGAAATGAAGAAAGACCGTGACGCGCTCATTTCCCAGGCAGACGAAAGAGGCGTCCATGAGAACCTGGAGAAGTATGATATGGATGCATTCTCCATGCACCGCAGCTATGGGGAATTGAAATAAGGTATTACATAAAAAGGACTGTAAAAAAGAAAATCGGGCAGGAAAATTTTTCACCTGCTCGATTTTCTTTTTTATCGCAGTTTATGCTGCTGTTGCATAATCCAGAATAAAAATTTTACTTGCGATTTTCTCAATGCTATCTAAAATATCGTCAATCTTTTCCGCCACAACAGTATTTAAAAATTCTTCTCCGCACTGCTCGCATTTTAAGCATGGTACATTCTCGATGATTACATAGCAGTTATTTAGCTGTGCAAAATATGTTGTTGTGGAGGGTGTCATCTCTCCACCCTTGCAGTTCATACATTTCATTTTGTCCGCTCCCTTTCTCACCCGCCCGCAGAAAACGTATATCCGACGCCCCATACCGTCTTAATATAGCGGGGGCTTTTGGGATTGTCCTCGATTTTATTTCTTAAATGGCTGATGTACACCATGATGGAGTTGTCGTCCACAGCCGCCTGGTTCCATACCAGCTCGTAAAGCTGCTCCTTCGTGAAAACCTGGCCGGGGTGGGAAAGAAACAGCCGCATGAGGACATTCTCCCTCGAAGAGAGGGGGATGGAGACGCCGTCCTTTTTAAGTTCCATGGTGAGAGTATTGTAGGAAAAGGGGCCGGCCGCAAGGAGTTCCCCCGGCTTTTCCTTTTTCACCTGGTTCCGCCGGATGAGGGCGCGGATTTTTCCGCCCAGGATCACGGGATTGAAGGGCTTTGCAATGTAATCGTCGGCGCCGATGTCCAGGCCGTAGAGGGTGTCGAAATCGTCGCTTCGCCCGCTGATGACGATGATCGGCGTGGTGTCGCCGGACTCCCGGAGGCGCTTGATGGCATGGAAGCCGTCCTCGTTCCCGTTCATCATGATATCCAAAAGGATCAGGGCGAAGTCATGGGACTGCGCCAGAAGCACAGCCTCGCGCCCGTCAGCCGCCGTATGGGCTTCATAGCCGTTTCCTTCCACGACCCGGATTAAAAGCCGCCGGACGGCCGGATCGTCGTCTGCAATCAGGATTTTCTCTTTTTCCAAGACATGTCTCCCCCTTCCTCGTTTTGTTATCAACAGAATACCACAAAACTCCCGCCGAAAAAACAAAAAAATCGTGAAAACCCCGAAATCCTTAAAAAATTTTAAGACTTTTTCAGAGGATATTAAGGCCGGGACGCTATAATCATAGCAGGAAAGGAAAAAGCGGGGGGAGCGGATAAAAAATCCCCGCATTTCCAAAAAAATAAGGAAAAGAAGGGGAAAGAATTATGTATTTAGCTTTGCTTGGCTTTGCCATGATCGTGGTATTCATGGGACTTATCATGGCGAAAAAACTGAGTCCGTTTACGTCTCTCATCATCATACCAGTCATTTTCGGCCTTCTGGCCGGATACGGCTGGGACACCCTGGACTACGCCATGACCGGCATCAAGGACGTGGCCTCCACCTTTGCCATGATGACCTTTGCGATCCTCTATTTCGGCATCATGCTGACGGCCGGAATGTTCGACCCGATGGTGGACAAGGTGGTCTCCTGGTGCAAAGGCGACCCGTTAAAAGTCCTTGTGGGAACAGCCGTGCTGGCGGCCTTCGTATCCCTGGACGGCGACGGAACCACAACCGTCATGATCTGCTGTACGGCCATGATCCCGATCTATGAAAGGCTGAAAATCAAGAAAATCTATCTGGCGACACTGATTATTCTCCAGAACTGCATCATGAACCTGATCCCCTGGGGCGGCCCGACGGCCCGCGTCATGTCGGTCATGAACCTGGACGCGGGAGAAATCCTGGCGCCATTAGTACCGGGAATGGTACTATCTGCCGTCTATGTGATCGGCGTTTCTTATTATCTCGGCATGAAGGAGAGAAAACGCCTCGGCGTCACGGCCGGCGCGGCTGCACAGGCGGAGAAAGTGGAGCTCTCCGAGGAGGAAGCCGCCTGGAAGCGGCCGAAGCTGATCCTTTTTAACCTGCTTTTAACGGCCGCCATCATCGTTTCCCTCGTCATGGGACTGGCGTCTTCAGCCATCCTGTTCGGCGTCGGCACGGCCATCGCCCTTGTTGTCAACTATCCGAACCAGAAGGTGCAGAGAAACGTCATCAGCTCCGTGGCGCCGGACATGATTAACGTCGTCATGATGGTTTTAGGCGCAGGAGTCCTCATGGGAATCTTAAACGGGCCGGAGGATGCGGGCATGTCCAACGCCATTGCAGAGCTTCTGGTGTCGGTAATCCCGGAATCTCTCGGAAAGTATTTCGCCGTGTTCATCGCTGTCATCAGCGCGCCCGGCACGTACCTTTTAAACAACGACGCCTTCTATTACGGCGTTCTCCCGCCCCTTGCGGCCACCGCAGAGGCATACGGCTTTACCGACTTAAACATCGGCTTTGCCTCCCTTATGGGACAGGCGTTCCACTTCTTAAGCCCGCTGGTTCCTTTTATCTACCTTCTGATGGACAAGACGGAAATCACGCTGGCCCAGTATCAGGGATACATTTTCAAATGGTGTATCGGAATCTTCGTCATCTTCATGGCCGCAGGCCTTATGATGGGGTACCTTCCGATTCTTTAGGGACGGCCGTATGCAACCAGAGGCTCTCCCTTCCAGACACCGAGGGCAGTGGTGTAATAGAGGGCCACGCCGTCGAAGGACGCGCGGATCTCCTGGAGAATCTGCCCGTCCGACGCTGCAAGCCGCCCCAGAAGCCGGCCCTTTTCGATGGGTTCTCCGGCGGCTACGGATGGATACCAAAATCCGCAGGCGCATGCCTCCTCATAGACGGTTTCTGAAATTTCCGTCTGGACAGGCATGCGTCTGTTGGCAGTCAGGATTCCCAGATGGCCCATGAGGGAGAGGACGTCCGAGCGGCAGGCGGAAACCTCTTCGGCAGACCAGAGCCCCTGGCAGCCGCGTTCAATCAGCATGGCGGGAATCCCCTTTTGGACGGCATAGCTGTAAAGGCCGTTTTTTGCTGTGGAGCGGACGCGGTAGGGGACGTCAACGGTTTTCGCAGCTTCACGTGCCTTCTGGCAGACAGCCTCATCCCCGGCTGTGGGAAAGAAGACGAGAGGGCAGAGGGACTCGTTGCAGTCCCCGCTGTGAAGGTCAGCGAGAAAGTCGGAGACAGGATAGAGGCTTTTTTCCAGGACGTGAGCAAGGCGGAAAGCCAGGCTGCCGGCGGCATCTCCCGGGAAAGCCCGGTTTAAATTGACGCCGTCCTCCGGAACGGTCTGCTTGGAGCCGGCGTAAAAAGCGCTGGGGTTGGCCACCGGCAGGAGAATCACATTGCCGGACATGACGCCGGGCTCCAGTTCTCCGGAAAGCTCCCGCAGGGCCTGGATCCCCACATATTCACAGCCGTGAACGCCGGCCGTAACCGTGAGCGTTGCGCCGGGGCGGCTCCCGCAGAAGCAGACAGCCTCCAGAGAGAGGGATTCCGCAACTGGAATCGAAATATGTTTCTTTTCACCGGGATTGATGGATGTTCCACAGAAAATCATAGAAATCTCTCCTTTCTGACACCAGATAAATTAGCCACAACTAACCCCATATTACCACATATTTTGCTTCTATTCCAGAGAATTTCTCCTTTCCCTTGCAGAACGTCTTCCCAGGACTTATGATAGTAAAAAAGAACCCAAAGAGGATCTCCCATGAACAGAAAGACCAATATTGAAAACCCCAAAACCGCATCCCCCAAACCAGGTCAGCGCATATACAGGCGCCGGCTTTTGGCGGCAGCGGCAGCCGTGTTCGCAGCCGTCCTTCTCTTAGTCGCGCTGGTGGCCGGTATGATATCCAACAACAGAAAAACGATCATCGAGACCCAGAGCGGCCAGCTAAGCGCCATATCAAAGAGCGTAGCCGTCCACATGGAAGCTTTGGTGGATACGCTGGAGGACACCCTGGAGATGGAAGCGGGGATCACCCAGTTTGAACAGGCCGAGGAAGCGGCGGCAAAGGGCGATCCTGCGCCGATGGAGGACATGCTTCGCCAGTTTCTCGACGGCCAGGACAATCTGGTGACGGAAATGTCCTATGAATCGGCAGGGGTTCTTTTGAGGGCCAGGCAGGACGGAAAGGAAGCCAGTCCTCTCATCACGGCGAAAGCCATGACAGAAGAGGACGCCGGTATGAAAATCACCATCGAGCAGGACGAAGAAGAAAACTGCTATTTAAAGCTGTCCCAGAGGACGCAAAAAGGGGCCAGGCTGTCAGCGGTACTGAGCTTTTCCGGCCTCTATGACAAGACGGCTTCCTATATTAAAATGGGGGAAAACGGCTATGTCATGGTAAAAAGCTCTGACGGGCTCATCGTGATGCACCAGGTGGACGCCCAGATTGGCCAGGATGTCCTCTCTGACCGGAAGGAAATGTATCCGGATTTCGACTTTTCCGAGCTTGAGACGCTGATCGCCCATCAGGAGGAGGGGAGAAGCGGCGTCGAGATCTATCATTCCTACTGGTGGGCTGAGGATCCGCCGCGGCCCGTAAGGAAGGTCTCGGCCTATGATCCTGTCTTTATCGGAGACGATTTCCTGATCGTAAGCGCCGTCATCGACTATGCCGAAATCACAGTCCCGCTCCAGGAAGCCACCGTTCGCATTGTTGCAGCGGCCGCTCTTCTCGTGCTTTTCCTGGCGGCCTTTTTCTGGCTGATCTGGCTTCTGGCGCGGCGCCAGAGGCAGGTGGAGATGGAAAACCTGCGGTTAAAGGAAATCAACGAAGGCCTGGAGGAGTTGAGAAAGCAGGAAGAGGCCATGGCTCACAGGCAGCGCCTCCAGCTTATCGGAACCATGACAGGCGGAATTGCCCATGAATTCAACAATCTCCTGACCCCGATCATGGGATACTCGGCCATGATGCTGGAGGAAATGGAGGAACATGACAAATATTATGAGGATGTGCGGGAAATTTTAAATTCCGCTGAGCGGGCCAAGGAGATTATCGGCCAGATTTCAGCCTTCGGGCGGAAAAATTCTCAAAAAGAGTTCTGTGACCTCCTTATCGGCCAGACGGCCGCCAAAGCCATGCTGGTGGCGGAATCCGGGAAGCCGAAGCAGGTGGAGATTTCCATGGATCTGGTGTTTGAACCGTACTATTTATATGGAAACGAGACGGAAATCCACCAGATTGTACTGAATCTCTGTACAAATGCTTTTCATGCCATGGAGAGCGGAGGAACCTTGACCGTTTCCGGCCGGGTGAAGGCGGGCCGGGAGGTTTCTGGGGAAACGGAGGAGATGAAGCGGTTTTTTGCCGGAAGGGAAGAAGAGAAGTTTTATGAGCTCACCTTTTCCGATACGGGCTGCGGCATGACCGAGGAGATAAAAAGCCAGATTTTTGACCCGTTCTTCACGACGCGCAGGACGGGAGAGGGGACAGGCCTTGGGCTTTTCATGGTTCACCGCATGGTGGAGGCCTACCGCGGCGGAATTTTCGCGGAGAGCGCCCCAGGCATGGGAACGACCTTCCGGATCTTCTTTCCCGTGCATAAAAATGAGGGATAATGCAGGAACTTTCGGTCGAAGATGATTGACGGACGGCGCAATCTTTCCTATAATTACAGGGAAAGATTGCGCCGGTATTTTTACGGCGAATTTCGGGGGAATGCTGCCGGAGCTTGATAAAAACGGTTTGGATATACGGATGACCGGCAGGAACAAAAGTAGAAAAACAGGAGGATGATACCATGCGGGAAGAGATCAGAGCAAAACTCGAAGCGGCCGGTGTGAATGTAAATGAAGGAGTCGAGCGGTTCATGGGAAAGGAAGAGCTGTTTGAAAAATTTTTAAAACGGTTCCCGGGAGACCCCAATATGGCGAAGCTCCAGGCTGCGGCAGAAAGCGGTGATAAAGAGGCGGCGCTCACAGCAGCCCACACATTGAAGGGAACATGCGGAAATCTGTCCATGACTGTCCTTTTTGACCTTCTGACGAAGCAGGTGTCCCTGTTCCGGGAAGGGCAGTGGGAGGCAGGCACCGGCATGATGCCAAAGATCACAGCAGCCTACGAGCAGGCGGCCGCCGTCATACAGGAACTTTAGGGAAAGACGTTCCGGCAGGAGTGAGGATTTTATGGAGAAGAACAGGAAGACAATACGGTTTCTGTGGATTTCGCTGACTGTCCTGGTGATCCTCTGCATCATCGTGTTCAGCACGGTCACGTTCCTGGTGATCCGGCAGGGCACGGGTACCATGAACCAGGTGGCGACCATCTACATGGAAGAGATGAGCAAGCAGACCCAAAAGCATTTCGATACGCTGGTGAACATGCGGCTCGACCAGGTGAACGCCATCACCCAGGCAGTCCAGCCGGAGACAGTGGAGGAGTTGGATGAAACGGCTGTCAGCCGTCTGACGGCGGTGGGCACCCTGCGGAATTTTACCCACCTGTTTTTGTACGACACCGAGGGAAATGATGTGGTGATCTATGGGAACCAGGTGGAAGTGGAAGACAAAGAGGACTTTTTAAATGCCATGAACAGCGGCCAGCCGCTTGTGACGGTCGGAAGGGAGGCGGACGGCTCCCTTGTCCTGCTTTACGGCCTTTCGGTGGGGTATCCCGACACCATCGGCTACCCCATGCCTGACGGCGGGCGCTGTACGGCGCTTGTGGTGGGGCTTCCCATCGAGCGGCTTGGCGAGGCGCTGTCCCTGGGCGCGGATACCGGCCTGATCTTTACCCATGTGATCCGCCAGGACGGCAGCTTTGTCGTCAACAGCGCCGATGTGCCGTATGACGACTTTTTTGCATGGATGCAGGCCAACGGCGTGGAGTATGGTGATGACGAAATTGAAGAGAAAGTGGAAATGCTCCGGGAGGCAGTCGAAAACCGGGAGGCTTACGGCCTGACGGTCAGGATGCAGGGAGAAATCCGCCACCTCTACTGTGCGCCCATGTACAATACGGAGTGGGCCATGGTGTGCGTGATGCCCCACGGTTTTTTGGACGAAGAGCTGAACGGGATGACGCTCCACAGCATTGCGCTGGCGCTCATAAGCTGTTCCATCCTCGTGATTGCCACGATGATTATTTTCGCCGCCTATATGCGGATATCCCACAGACAGATGGCAGATCTGGACGAAGCCAAGGAAAAAGCCCTGGAGGCCAGCCGGGCCAAGAGCGAATTCCTTTCCAACATGAGCCATGACATCCGGACTCCAATGAATGCCATCATCGGAATGACAGCCATCGCCGCTGCCAACCCGCAGGACACGGGAAAGGTACAGGACTGCCTGAGGAAGATCAGTGTTTCCAGCAAACACCTTCTCGGGCTTATCAACGACGTGTTAGACATGTCAAAAATCGAGAGCGGGCGGATGACCTTAAACTGCGATCTGATTTCCCTGCGGGAGACCGTGGACGGTATTGTGAGCATCATACAGCCACAGGTGAGGGCAAGGCGCCAGCAGTTTGACGTGTTCATCCAGGATATCCAGAGCGAAAACGTCTATGCCGACGGCGTGCGGTTAAACCAGGTTCTGATGAACCTGCTGTCTAATGCCTTAAAGTTCACTCCGTCCGGCGGAAGCATTACGGTGACGGTTTCCCAGGAAGACTCACCCATGGGAGCCGGATTTGTCCGCACCCATTTCCGGGTGAAGGACACGGGAATCGGCATGTCCGCCGAGTTCCAGAAAAAAATCTTCAACTCCTTTGAGCGGGAGGACAACGCCAGAGTACATAAGACCGAGGGAACCGGCCTCGGCATGGCGATTACCAAATATATTGTGGATGCGTCCGGCGGAAGCATTACGCTGCAAAGCGAACAGGGAAAAGGAACCGAGTTCTACGTGACCTTTGATCTGGAGCGGGGCGAAGAAAGTGAGGAGAAGCTTATCCTTCCGGCCTGGGAGGTTCTTGTGGTGGACGACGACGAACCGCTCTGCCGTTCCGCCGCCGATTCCCTGCATGAGATCGGCATCCATGCGGAGTGGGCGCTTGACGGTCCGACGGCTGTGGACATGGCGGAAAAGCGCCATAAAAAGCATCAGGATTATTTCATCATCCTGCTGGACTGGAAGATGCCCGGCATGAACGGCATCGAGACGGCGAGGGAGCTTCGCCGGCGCATCGGCAAGGATGTGCCGATTCTTCTGATATCGGCCTACGACTGGAGCGAAATCGAGGACGAAGCCAGGGCGGCCGGCATCACCGGCTTTATTTCCAAGCCGCTCTTTAAATCCACCCTGTACCACGGCCTCAGCCAGTTCCTGGGACAGGATAAGAAAAATGACCAGATGGAGCCGAAGCATGATTTTACCGGCAGGCGGCTTCTGGTGGCTGAGGACAACGAGCTCAACTGGGAGATTGCGAATGAGCTGCTTACCTCCGAAGGGTTCGTGCTGGAATGGGCGGAAAACGGCCAGGAATGCGTGGAAAAATTCCAGTCCTCGGAGCCTCATACTTACGATGCGATCCTGATGGATCTGCGGATGCCGGTCATGAACGGCTTTGAGGCCACGGAGGCGATCCGCGCCATGGAACGTGAGGATGCGGCAGACATACCGATCATCGCCATGACGGCAGACGCGTTTACCGATGATATCAAAAAGTGCCTGGAATGCGGCATGAACGGCCATGCGGCGAAGCCGCTCAATATGCCGGAGCTTTTAAGGATGCTCCAGAAATATTTCCTGTAACAGAGGTACTGACCGGAACAGGAGGTGGGGATCATGATTACATTATGGACGTACATGAAGGAAGCCTGGGAAGAGCACGCCCGTTTCTTTAAGGAGGCGGCGCCCGGCATTGCGGAGGACAATCTCCGCATGGCGTTCGATGCCTGTGTGCGTACGATTGTGATCCTGATCCTGTTCCTTTTGACGACGCCCTTGATTATTCAGGGGTGGACGCCGAGCATCTATCATATTCTGTTCCTTCCGGCCAGTATGTTCTGCCTGCTTCTGTGCCTGTGGGGACGGGAGAGGAAGCTGAGGGAAAAAGGTTCCACAGCCATTTGTATTTTCTACATTTTTGTGACCTTTCTCTTCCTGTTCCTGATTGATACGTTCGGGACGCCGGAGAATCCGGCCTGCTTCATACCTGTGATTTACATGGGGATCCTGCCGCTATTTGCACTGCCGCTCTGGTTCTCCTACACGTTTATATTTTTTGTGGAGACGCTCTTTGTGGTGACTGTGCATGCCATGAAGCCGGCCTCGGTGGCGCAGTACGATATTTTTATCTCCCTGGTGGGAGCCGGATGCTCTGTGGCGCTTTTGAACCTGATGCTTTCGCTGCGCCTGAAGGCGTACTGGAAGCAGGTGGAATATAAAAGGATGAGTGAACAGGATGCCCTGTCCGGCATCTATAATAAGAGAGGCGGCATGGCTGCGTCTGCCCAGTATATTGCAGAGAATAATCCGAAGACCACATGCACGCTTTTAATTATTGATCTGGATGACTTTAAAAATGTCAATGACACCAAAGGCCATCAGGCCGGAGACCTGCTTCTTGGCTGTGTGGGAGAGCTCTTAAGAAAAGAATTCCGAAGCTCCGACATCATCGTGCGGTTCGGCGGCGACGAGTTTGTCATCCTGCTTAAGAACAACGCGTCGAGAACCATGGCAGAAAATAAGGCAAAGAAAATCCAGGCGGCCCTGCGGCAGCGGTCCATGGAACTTTTGGGAAGGCCGGTTACGTGCAGTATCGGCATTGGGCTGGCGGAGAAAACGGAAGTGGATTTTGAAAGCTTCTTTCATCAGGTGGACACGGCTCTCTATGATGCCAAGGGAGAGGACGGAAAGGGTCATATGGTCATACGGAATTATAAAAAGCCTTAAACGGCAGGGGCAGGCGCCCTGCGTCCGAACGTATTCGGGAAAAAGAAAAAGACGCCCGGTTTCTTATTTGCGGCGCCGTTTACAGGAGGAATGACAGAAAATGGAAAACGAAGAAAAGAACAGTGCTGCCGCGCCCAACAAGCTGGAGACGGGGAACATCTGGAGCCTGATGATCTCCCTTGCAATCCCGTCCATTGTGGCGCAGCTTGTGGGAATCCTTTACAACATGGTAGACCGGATGTTCATCGGCCATATCGAAAACGGTACGACAGCCATGGCGGCCTTAAGCGTATCTCTGCCGCTCATTACCTGCATCACGGCCTTTACGCGGCTTGTGGGCATCGGCGGCGCGCCGTTCTGTGCCATCAAAATGGGGCAGAAGGATCAGGACGGGGCCGAGGAAATCATGGGAGTGAGCTTTGCGTCCCTGATTGCCGTCGGCGCCGTCCTTACGGTTGTGATCCTGATCTTTCAGAAGCCGATTCTGCTTTTATTCGGGGCGGATGAGACGACCTTGTCCCTGGCCTGCGACTATGTGACGATCTACGCGTTGGGGACGATCTTCGTCATGATCTCCCTGGGCATGAATTCCTACATCACGACCCAGGGCTTTGCCCGCACCGGCATGTTTACCGTGTTGATCGGCGCCGTTTTAAACATTATTTTTGACGCATTTTTCATCAACGTCCTCCATATGGGCGTCAAGGGCGCAGCCATCGCCACGATCATCGCCCAGGGGATTTCCTGCGTCTGGGCGCTGTCGTTCCTGTTCGGGAAAAAGAGCCTTCTTAGGATGAGGCGGAAATATTTCCGGATTAAGAAAAAAGTGCTGCTTCCGATTATGGCGCTCGGCGTCTCGCCCTTTACCATGAGCGTGACCGAAAGCCTGATTCAGATCGCCTTCAACAACCAGCTTGCCAAATACGGCGGAACCATCGCCGTCGGCACCGTGGCGATCCTTTTCAGCCTCTGGCAGTTCATGTCCCTGCCGGTTCAGGGCTTCTGTCAGGGCGCGCAGCCCATCATCAGCTATAACTACGGCGCCGGGAATTTTTCCAGGGTGCGGAAGGCCTGCCGGATCAACATCGTGATCTGCCTGATTTTTGCGGCCTGCGTCACGTTTCTGATGACCGGCCTGCCGAAACTGTTCGCGCGGATCTTCAGCAGCGACCCGGACATGATCGAGCTTTGTTCCTGGGCGCTTCCGATCTACCTTGGCGGCGGCATCGTCTTCGGCGCCCAGACCGGCTGCCAGCAGTCGTTCATGGCTCTGGGGCAGGCGCGGATTTCCCTGATTATGGCATGCCTGCGGAAGGTGGTTTTAATTGCGCCGTTCATCTATATTTTCCCGGCTACGGTCGCAAAGTTTCCGTTTGCCGCGGCGGCCAGTGAATCGGTATCTCACATGGTGGAATATCCGGCGGAGGTGTTTGCCATCTTTTTTGCCGAGCCGGTGTCGGATATCACGGCGGCCATGTGTACGTCCATTGTATTTTATCTGTTCTACCGGAAGAAGCTATGCCGTCCGGATCAGGAAAAAAACGCTTACGAGGATTAAAAAAGTATGTTAAAATGAAGATACGGCGCGAAGGCGCAAAGGGATTCGATCCTTTGCGGGCCCTGCGCCGTATCTGTATTTTGCGGGACGGAGAAGGCAGAATGCAGATGGACACCGTTGACGGCCACCGAAAGTGAGGGAAAGGATGTTTGAAACTGGGGAGCTTGTGATTTATGACGATACAGGCGTCTGCCGTGTGGAAGAAATCGGACTGCCAGAGGGGCTTCCCGTGTCGGATAAGAAGAGAAAGTATTATACGCTGGCGCCGGTGTTCCATGGAGGAAAAATACCGTTCGGCCGTGAAAAGCCATGAATGTGAAGAACTGGTTCGTCTTATCAAGACTGTTTACTGGAAGAAAAAGGACTTGGCAAGCCGCAAGAAAAAGGCCGGCCGGCTGGACACCGAGTATATGGGCCGGGCGAAGCGGCTGCTTTATGAAGAGCTGGCCGCCGCTCTGGAAATCCCCGTCGGGAAGGTGGAGGACTACATTGCGGCGCGGGCAGAAGAAAACGGATACGGGGAAGAATAAAAACAGGATCGCATGACAGCCGTCACTGGCCGCCGTGCGATCCTATTTTTTATCATTTTATGATGCCGAATGCGGCATCTCATCCTTTAAGTTTTTCTGCGCCGTCGCCAGCATGAGCTTGATGCGGTTCAACTGGTTGACTTCACTGGCGCCCGGGTCATAGTCCACGGCGATGATGTTGGCGTTCGGGTACTCCTTCCGGAGTTCCTTGATAACGCCCTTGCCGACGATGTGGTTCGGCAGGCAGCCGAAGGGCTGGACGCAGACGATGTTCGGCACGCCGCCGTGAATCAGCTCCAGCATCTCGCCGGTCAAGAACCAGCCCTCGCCGGTCTGGTTCCCGAGGGAAACAAAGTCGTTTGCCATGACAGCCAGGTTGCGGATTTTCGCAGGCGGCGTAAAGTGACGGCTCTTTTCCAGGGCAATCCGTGCAGTCTTGCGGAAATACTCGAGGAGCGAGATTCCCATGTTGCAGAGATATGCCGTGGAGCGCTTCGTTCCCAGGTTGCTGGCCTTAAAGTTGCTGTTGTAGAAGCAGTACAGCAAAAAGTCCATGAGATCCGGCATCACAGCCTCTGCGCCCTCGGATTCCAGAAGCTCTACGATGTGGTTGTTGGCAAGGGGCGAGAACTTTACGAGGATCTCGCCGACGATGCCGACCCGCGGCTTTTTCACGTCGAGCCGCTCCAGATTGTCGAAATCATGGATGATTCCGCGGATATTCTTGGAGAAGCCGATCATGTCGGGCGCCTTCTTGGACAGCGCCTGGATGCAGATCTTTTTCCATTTCTCGTGAAGGGCGTCGGCAGAGCCAGGCACCTTCTCGTAGGGCCGTGTGGCGTACAAAACGCGCATGAACACGTCTCCGTAGACAACGGCCTGCATGGCCTTTGTGAGGAGCGGAGCCGTAATCGTAAAGCCCGGGTTCGTCTCCATACCGTTGGCATTTAAGGAAATGACGGGAACCTGCGGGATCCCGGCCTTTTCCAGGGCACGGCGGATGAAACCGATGTAGTTGGAGGCACGGCAGCCGCCGCCGGTCTGGCTCATGATGACAGCCGTGTGATCTAAGTCGTACTGGCCGGAAAGCAGCGCGTCCATGATCTGTCCGATGACGATTAAGGACGGGTAGCAGGCATCGTTATTCACGAATTTCAGGCCAGTATCTACGGCCGAACGGTCGTCGTTCTGGAGCACCACTAAATTGTAGCCGAAGTTGCGGACGGCCGGCTCCAGAAGGTCAAAGTGGATCGGCGACATCTGCGGGCAGAGAAGCGTGTAGGTTTTCCGCATCTCCTTTGTGAACAGCACGCGGTTGTAGGAGCTGTCGACAATTTTCCTTGTATATCGCTTTTCATCCCGGACACGGAGCGCCGAAATCAGCGAACGGATCCGGATCCTGGCGGCGCCAAGGTTGTTGACCTCGTCGATTTTTAAGACCGTGTAAATCTTTCCCGAGGAAGTCAGGATATCGTTTACCTGGTCGGTGGTGACGGCGTCGAGGCCGCAGCCAAAGGAGTTAAGCTGGATGAGATCCAGATTGTCTTTCGTCTTCACATAGCTTGCAGCCGCATAGAGCCGGGAGTGGTACATCCACTGGTCGGTGACAATAAGCGGGCGCTCCACCTTCCCAAGATGGGAGACGGAGTCCTCGGTGAGGACTGCAAAGCCGTAGGAGGCGATGAGATCCGGGATTCCGTGGTTGATTTCCGGATCCACATGGTAGGGACGGCCGGCCAGGACGATGCCGCGCTTTCCGGTCTCCTCCAGATAGGCGATGACCTCCTCGCCCTTCTTTTCGATGTCGTGCCTTGTATGTTCCAGCTCTTCCCATGCCTTGTGGGCAGCGGAGCGGATTTCACTGTCGGGAATCTGGAATTCCTTCTTAAACTCTTTCACGAGCTGCTTCGTGAGCACCTGCTCATCGGTGAAAGCCATGAACGGGTTCATGAATTTGATGTTCTGTTCCGCCAGCTCCTCCATGTTGTTTTTCACGTTCTCTGAGTAGGACGTGACAATGGGGCAGTTGTAATGGTTTCCTGCGCCGGGCACTTCCTTCCGCTCATACGGGATGCAGGGATAGAAGATAAACGGCACGTTCTGTTTGATGAGCCATGAAACATGGCCGTGCACCAGCTTTGCCGGATAGCATTCCGACTCGCTGGGGATCGTCTCAATGCCCAGCTCGTAAATCTGGCGGCTGGACTGGGGCGATAAGATGACCCGGAAGCCCAGCTCCCTAAAGAAGGTGGCCCAGAACGGGTAATTTTCGTAAAAATTCAGGACTCTCGGGATTCCCACGAGGCCGCGGTGGGCCTGGTCGGCCGGCAGCGGCTCATAGTCGAAGATCCTGTGATATTTATAATTGAACAGGTTCGGAATGTCGCGTTTTGCCTTGGAAATTCCGAGACCTCTCTCGCAGCGGTTCCCCGATATGTACTGGCGTCCGCCTTCAAACCGGTTGACCGTCAGGACACAGCTGTTGATGCAGCCGCGGCACCTGGTCATGGAGGTGGAGTAGGTCAGGCCAATGATTTTATCGAGGGACAGCATGGTTGACTCCTTCGGCTCATGCTGGTACCGCTCCCTTGCGATGAGGGCGGCGCCGAAAGCGCCCATGATGCCGGCGATATCCGGGCGGATGGCCTCGCAGCCGGCGATTTTTTCAAAGCTTCTTAAAACGGCGTCATTATAGAAGGTGCCGCCCTGGACGACTACGTTGTTTCCAAGGTCGCCGGCGGAAGTGATTTTAATTACCTTAAATAATGCGTTCTTGATGACCGAGTAGGCAAGACCGGCGGAAATGTCCGCCACGGACGCGCCTTCCTTCTGGGCCTGCTTGACGTTGGAGTTCATGAACACCGTACATCTCGTGCCCAGGTCGGTGGGATTTTTGGCAAACAGGGCTTCCTTTGCGAAGTCCTCCACGCTGAAGTTTAAGGATTTGGCGAAGGTCTCGATGAAGGAGCCGCAGCCGGAGGAACATGCCTCATTGAGCTGGACGCTGTCCACAGTGCCGTCCTTGATGCGGATGCACTTCATATCCTGGCCGCCGATGTCTAAAATACAGTCTACCTTCGGATCGAAGAACGCGGCCGCATAGTAGTGGGAGATGGTTTCCACCTCTCCCTCATCCAAAAGGAAAGCGGCCTTTAAAAGCGCCTCGCCGTAGCCGGTGGAACAGGAATAAGCGATTTTTGCCTCCGCAGGAAGAAGCTCTTTAATCTCCTTCATGGAGCGGATGGCCGTCGCCAGCGGGCTTCCGTTGTTGCTGCTGTAAAAGCTGTAAAGCAGGGAGCCGTCCTCGCCTACCAGGGCGATTTTCGTCGTGGTGGAGCCGGCGTCGATGCCTAAAAAGCAGTTCCCCTTATAGGTACTCAGGTCGCCGCGGCGCACCCTGCTGCGGTCGTGGCGCTCAGTGAAAGCCTGGTATTCCGCTTCATCCCGGAATAAAGGCTCCATCCGCTTGACCTCAAACTTCATCCGGATGCCGCCGGACAAGTCAGAAATCATTTTGCCGATGTCCTGAACCGGCTCCTCCTTGGCGTTCATGGCCGCGCCGACGGCTGCGAACAGGTGGGAGTGGTCAGGAGCGATAATCTGGTCGCCGCTTAAATTGAGCGTGCGGATAAAGGCGTTCCGCAGCTCCGAAAGGAAATGGAGCGGGCCGCCGAGGAAGGCCACGTTGCCGCGGATCGGCTTTCCGCAGGCCAGGCCGCTGATGGTCTGGTTGACGACAGCCTGAAAAATGGAGGCGGCCAGGTCTTCTCGCGTTGCCCCCTCATTGATTAACGGCTGAATATCAGACTTTGCAAAAACACCGCATCTGGCAGCAATCGGATAGATTGCCTTGTAATTTTTGGCATATTCGTTGAGGCCGGTGGCGTCCGTCTGGAGAAGCGACGCCATCTGGTCGATAAAAGAGCCGGTGCCGCCGGCGCAGATTCCGTTCATCCTCTGGTCGATGCCGCCGGTGAAGTAGATGATTTTGGCATCTTCCCCGCCAAGCTCGATGGCCACGTCTGTGCGCGGCGCATAGTCCTGAAGCGAGGTGGCTACGGCTACGACCTCCTGGATGAAAGGCACCTTTAAGTAGCTGGAGAGCGTAAGCCCTCCGGAACCAGTGATACTGGGGCGGATTTTGATGGGCCCGAGCGAATCCCTGCATTTTTTGAGGAGTGCAGACAGGGTTTCCTGGATGTTCGCAAAATGCCGCTCATAGTCCGCAAACAGAATGTGATTGTCCTCGTCAATCACAGCAATTTTAACCGTGGTGGAACCGATGTCGATTCCAAGCCGAAAACATTGATCCATGTGAGCGGGGATATCCCCTACCTCCTTTGTAATTGGGAATACAGCCGCCTTTTGGGGCGGTATGCCCCGGACGCCTGCATAAAAACACTACATTATACGAAGCTGCTTCCGGATAAAGAAGCAAAATAACAGCCCCATACTTCCAAATTCTGCATTTATATGGAAGAAAGGGCGTAAACTACGCACTCAGTATAGCACAAACAAAAAAGGATTACAATCGACAGAATGCGGATTCGCATGTTAAGAAACGGCAAAAATATGTAAAAAATGTGTTAAGATTCCAGGGCTGGAAGGAAGTGAAATGTCGGAACGCGGCGAGTCTCCTGTGTCCGCATGGCGCAGGCTCTTAAGAAATGCCATATAAATCCTTATCCTGAAAAAAAGCCGTTTCAAAGCGTTTGACAAAAGGAATAGAGTGGAATTATAATGTTGAATATCCATGGGCTGAAACCGGCGGAAAAGCGGCCGCCGGCCCGGGAGAGGCATCCGCCTGCGGCCTTCCATTCCGCGCGGCTTTCCTCTCCGCCTGCCATATTTTAAAGAAAGGATTCAGCATATGAACCTGCTCACAAAACTGGAACGGAAATTCGGGCGCTTTGCGATCCCGAATCTGATGTACTACATTGTCATCCTGTACGCCGTGGGCGTCATCATCCAGATGTTTGCGCCGGAAATCTACATCCGCTACCTGATGTTAGACGCGCGGGCGATCCTGCGCGGGCAGATCTGGCGGATTATTACCTTTATGATCTGGCCGCCGTCCACCAGCATGTTTTTCAACCTGATAGCTATCTATCTGTATTACAACCTTGGAACGACCCTTGAGCACGTCTGGGGAACCTTCCGGTTCAATTTGTACCTGTTTATGGGGATCCTGGGCCATGTGCTTGCGGCGCTCATCATCTATCTGATGACTGGTTCCGTCTATATCCTGACGACGGAATACCTGAACTTTTCACTGTTTTTCGCATTCGCCGCCACGTTCCCGGATATGCAGTTCCTATTATTTTTCGTGATTCCCATCAAGGCCAAGTGGCTGGCGCTTTTTGACGGGGCATACTTTATTTACGGGCTTGTCTTCGGAAGCCCGGCAACCCGCGTGGCAATTTTCATGTCCCTTTTGAACTTCGTCGTGTATTTCGCCATGTCCAGAGGCGGAAAATACAACCCGAAGGAGATCAAGAGGAAGCATGATTTTAAAGCACAGACGGAAAAGGCCGCCCAGACAGCAAGAAAAACGGGCCGCCATAAATGCGCCGTCTGCGGCAGGACAGAACTCGACGACCCGAATCTTGTTTTCCGCTTCTGTTCCAAGTGCGAGGGAGACTACGAATACTGCCAGGATCATCTTTATACGCACCAGCATGTGACCCGCGGCGGCATGGATCCCCGCCAGGGCGGAAACGTGATCCACGGGAGATTTTCCCAGGACGGCGGAAACAGCAGCGGCACACAAACTTAACAGGAGGCAGACAGTTTAAAATGAAAAAGACAAAAATCATCTGTACAATGGGACCAAACAGCGACAACATGGAGATCATGAAGCAGCTCGTGTTAAACGGAATGGATGTGGCACGGTTCAACTTCTCCCACGGCGACCATGAAGAGCATAGAAAACGCCTTCTCAAGCTCCGCGAGGCGGCGGATGAGGCCGGCATCCCGGTGGCTGCGCTCCTTGACACCAAAGGGCCGGAAATCCGTACCGGCGTTTTAAAGGACGGGAAAAAAGTGACGCTTTCCGAAGGGAACACCTTTGTCCTCACGACAGAGGAAATCGTCGGAGACGAAAAGAAGGTGCACATCAATTATAACGGCCTCAACGACGACGTGGCCGCCGGAAACAGGATTCTCATCGACGACGGCCTCATCGAGCTCTGCGTCGAGAAAATCGAAGGGCCGGAAATTGTCTGTCGCGTCGTCAACGGCGGAGAGCTGGGCGAGAGAAAGGGCGTCAACGTGCCGAACGTGAAGATCAAGCTTCCGGCCCTGACGGAAAAAGATAAGGAAGACATCCGTTTCGGAATCGAAATGGGCTTTGACTATATCGCCGCCTCCTTCATCCGGACGGCCGACGCAATCCGGGAAATCCGGGCAATCCTCAATGAAAACGGTTCCTCCATGGGCATCATCGCAAAGATTGAGAATGCCGAGGGACTGGAACATCTGGATGAAATCATCGAAGCCAGCGACGGCATCATGGTAGCCAGAGGCGACCTGGGCGTGGAGATTCCCGCAGAAAAAGTGCCGTTCCTTCAGAAGATGATGATTGAAAAGTGCAGCGAGGCCTGCAAGCCGGTCATTACGGCGACCCAGATGCTAGACTCCATGATCCGCAACCCGCGCCCGACCCGTGCCGAGGTGACGGACGTGGCAAACGCTGTCTACGACGGAACGGACGTCGTCATGCTGTCCGGCGAGACGGCCAACGGAAAATATCCGGTGGAGGCCTTAAAGATGATGGCGCAGATCGTCGAGGAGACCGAGTCCCATCTGGACGACGCTTTCTTTAAGAGAAGACGCGTTTTAGGCGATGACAGCCACAGCATTTCCAACGCCGTCTGCTATTCCTCTGTGACGACGGCAAGGAACCTGGGAGCCAAAGTCATCATCGCGCCGAGCATCAGCGGCTACACCGCGAGGATGTTATCCAAATGGCATCCGAAGACCATGGTAATCGGCATGTCCCCGAGCCTTTCCACGGTTCGCAAGATGCAGCTTTACTGGGGCGTCCATCCGTTCCAGGCGAAGCGCGAGGACTCCACGGATACCCTGATTATGAATTCCATCGACCTGCTGAAGGAAAAAGGCATCGTGAAGGAAGGCGACCTGGCCGTCGTCACGGCCGGAGTTTTAAGCCATTCCAGACGGCACGAGCCGGCAACCTCAACCAACATCATGCGGGTAGTAAACGTAGACTAGAAGGAGAAAATACACATGGAAAAAAGACCGTTTGTCACCAGGGAACAGCTTGAGAAAATCGCAGAGACGTATCCGACGCCCTTTTATCTCTATGATGAAAAGGGAATCCGGGAAAATGCAGAGCGCCTGAAGGCGGCATTTTCCTGGAACAAGGGCTTCCGGGAGTATTTTGCGGTGAAGGCCACCCCGAATCCGTTCATTTTAAATATCTTAAAGGAGTACGGCTTCGGAACCGACTGCTCCTCTGAGACAGAGCTTCTGATGTCGAAGGCCTGCGGCTTTACGGGACATCATGTCATGTTTTCGTCCAACGACACGCCGCCTGCGGAGTTTAAGCTGGCGGACGACATGGGCGCCATCATCAACCTGGATGACATCACCCATATTGAGTGCCTGGAAAAGGTTCTCGGGAAGATCCCGGAAACCATCTGCTGCCGCTTTAACCCCGGCGGAGTCTTTAAAATCAGCAACGATATCATGGACAACCCCGGCGACGCCAAGTACGGCATGACGAGAGAACAGATCGCCGAGGCCTACAAGATTCTCAAGTCCAAGGGCGCAAAGCACTTCGGCATCCATGCGTTCCTTGCAAGCAATACTGTGACGAACGAGTATTATCCGCTGCTGGCCAAGATTCTTTTTGAACTGGCGGCAGAGTTAAAGGAAGAGACTGGCGCAGACATCCGCTTCATCAACCTGTCCGGCGGCATTGGAATCCCCTACCGCCCGGATCAGGAGCCCAACGACATCATGGCCATCGGCGAGGGCGTGAGAAAGGCCTACGAGGAAGTCCTCGTGCCGGCCGGCATGGGCGATGTGGCAATCTTCACGGAGCTTGGCCGGTTCATGCTGGCGCCCTACGGCTGCCTTGTGACCCGCGCCATCCATGAAAAGCACACCTACAAAGAGTACATCGGCGTGGACGCCTGCGCGGTGAACCTGATGCGCCCGGCCATGTACGGCGCCTACCATCACATCACGGTCATGGGAAAGGAGGACGCGCCCTGCGACCACAAGTACGACATCACCGGCTCCCTCTGCGAGAACAACGACAAGTTTGCCATCGACAGGATGCTGCCGAAGATTGACATGGGCGACCTTCTCGTGCTTCATGACACCGGCGCCCACGGCTTTTCCATGGGCTACAATTATAACGGCAAGTTAAAGAGCGCGGAGCTGCTTTTAAAAGAAGACGGAAGCGTCCAGATGATCCGCCGGGCAGAGACCGTGAAAGACTACTTTGCTACCTTTGATTTCTGTGATATTTTAAAGAGCGTGGAATAAAAGACAGAGAGCCGCCGTGTCTGTAACTGTGAAAGCAGGGTGCAGGCGTGCGGCTCTTTTTGTCTGCCCATATTGTCAACCAATAAAGATAGAATGGGTTGACAATACTGCGGCCGTATGCTATGCTGGTTTCCAGTAAAAAAAGAACAGGATGTGACCCATTATGACAATCACGATGACATTAACCGAAAAGGTTTTAAACGGCGGCCAGATCACTGAAGAAGAGGCCTTAAAGCTTTACGGGGAGCCGCTTGAGGAGCTCTGCGAAAGCGCCGATAGGATCCGCCGTCATTTCTGCGGCAGCCGGTTCGATCTCTGTACGATTATCAACGGAAAAAGCGGCCGCTGTTCGGAAAACTGCCGGTTCTGTGCCCAGTCGGCCCACAACCACACCGGCGTGACGGAATATCCGCTGCTTCCGGACGATGAAATTGTGGCTCAGGCAAAGAGAGACCATGAGCAGGGCGTCCTGCGCTACTCCATCGTCACCTCGGGGAAACGGTTGTCCGACGGGGAAGTGGAGCGGATGTGCGGCGTGATCCGCCGGATCCGGAGCGAGGTGGGCATCCATGTATGCGTATCCTTCGGCCTGCTGAACGAAGAGCAGTACCGGAAGTTAAAGGAGGCAGGCGCCTCCCGGGTACATAACAACCTGGAAACCTCCGGAGAGAATTTCGCCAATGTCTGTACGACCCACACCTTTGACGACAAGATAAACGCGATCCGTGCCGCCCAGGCAGCCGGCCTTGCGGTTTGCAGCGGCGGGATTATGGGCCTCGGCGAGACGCCGAAGGATCGGATCAGCATGGCCATGAGCCTCAGAGAGCTGGGCATTAAGAGCGTCCCTGTCAACATGTTAAACCCGATCCCGGGAACTCCCTTTGAAAAGAATCCGCGCCTGACGGCGGACGACATGAGGCGGATTGTGGCGGTTTACCGTTTTATCCTGCCGGAGGCGTCCATCCGTCTCGCAGGCGGCAGAGGGCTTCTTGAGGATAAGGGAAAGGGCTGCTTTGTCTCCGGCGCCAACGCGGCGATTTCCGGCGACATGCTGACGACGGCCGGCATTACGACGAAGACCGACCTGGAAATGCTTGAGGAACTGGGATACGAGGTGAAGCTTTGCAATGAGTAAGAATCTTTTTATCACGGGAACAGGCACCGATATGGGAAAGACCTATATCACAGGCCTGATTTTAAAAAAATTTCAGGAAAACGGAAAAAAGGCGGCTTATTTTAAGGCGGCCATGAGCGGAAACGAAAAGCGGCTGGACGGAAGCCTGATTCCGGGGGATGCCCTTCATGTAAAGACGGTCTCCGGTATCGGAGAATCGCTTGAGGAGATGTGCCCATACGTCTATGAGACGGCCGTTTCGCCCCATCTGGCGGCGCAGATTGAGGGAAACCCGGTGGAGCTTGAAACGGTGCTCCAGGCTTTTGACTCGGTCTGCGGGAATTATGACTATGTGACGGCCGAGGGCTCCGGCGGGATCCTCTGCCCCCTGCGGTTCGATGAGACGAAGCTGTGGCTTGAGGATTTCATAAAGGCCAGGGATTTAAACTGCCTGATCGTGGCGGATGCAGGCCTCGGCACCATCAACTCCGTTGTGCTGACGGCGGAATACATGAAGGAGCGGGGCATTGCGGCAAAGGGCATTCTTTTCAATCATTATGATGATAAAAACCTGCTCCACCGGGACAACCGGTTCATGTGCGAATACATGACAGGCCTTAAGGTTCTGGCCTGCGTAAAGGACGGCGGCACAGAGCTTGACATCCCCTTTGAGGAGCTGGAAGCATTATACGAATAAGACGGAGGAAGCGGACATGATCTGGTATCCATACGAACAGATGAAAACCATGAAGGCCCCTTATAAAATTGTGGATGCGGAAGGGGTTTACCTTTACACAGAGGATCAGAAGTTAATCGACTCGGTTTCCTCCTGGTGGAGCGTGATCCACGGATATAAGAACCCGGAGCTTAATCAGGCCATCGAAGAACAGCTTGCGCGGTTTGCCCATGTGATGTTGGGCGGCCTGACCCATGGCGCGGCCGAAAAGCTTTCGGAAAAGCTGGCGGACTGGCTCCCCGGCGATCTGGACTGCTGCTTTTTCTCCGATTCCGGCAGCGTGGCCGTGGAGGTGGCCTTAAAGATGGCGCTCCAGTATTACATGAACCGCGGAGAGACGGAGCGGACGATGGTGCTGGCGCTTGAGCATGCCTACCATGGCGACACCTTTAAGACCATGGAGGTGGGCGACGATGAGGACTACCATTTTGTCCTGAATGCATACGGGAAGAGCAAGTATGTCGTCCATATCCCCACGGAAATCCCGGCCCTTGAAAAGGCCTTTGAGGAGTACCATGAAAAGCTCAACTGCTTTATCGTGGAGCCGCTTTTGCAGGGCGCCGGCGGCATGAGGATGTACGACGTTTCCTTTTTAAAGCGGGCCAGGGAGCTCTGCGATCAGTACGGCGTCCTCCTGATTTTTGACGAGGTGGCGACGGGCTTCGGCCGCACAGGGAACCGGTTCGTGGCGGATCTGGTTCTACCGGACATCCTCGTCCTCGGAAAGGCGCTGACGGGCGGCTACATCGGCCATGCGGCCACGGTTGCCAGCCGCCGGGTATTCTCAGGCTTTTACGACGACAATCCTGAGCATGCCCTGATGCACGGCCCCACGTTCATGGGAAATGCCCTGGCATGCAGCGCCGCCTTAAAATCCATCGAGCTGTTTGAAAAGGGCGATTACATGTCCAGGATTAAAAAGATTGAGGCCGTCACCCGCCGGGAGATGGAAGGCTTTTTCGATCCCCGGATCAAAGAGGTGCGGATCATGGGCGCCTGCGTCTGCGTGGAGATGTATGATCCGGCATCCATCCGCGGTTACCAGCAGTTTGCCTATGAGCGCGGCGTCTTCAGCCGGCCGTTCTTAAATTACCTCTATGCCATGGTGCCTTATGTCATTACGGAAGAGGAGCTGGTAAAGGTTCTTGGGACGATGAAGGAGTGGTTCCGGAGAAAATAGGCGCAGAAAACAGCCAAAATTTTGTTTAAAAGTGTCTTTGAATCTTTTGCCAAAATTTTTTATAATATTTAGACAACGTGTAGCTTACATGCGTAATCCCGGTTGCGTATGAGCTGCACGTTTTTTGTTGCACAAGCCTGGCAAGCGGCATCATGCTTGCATGAAATGCCATTTGCCAGGCGTAAGAACATGGAGCACGACAGTGCGGAATGTTCGTGTGCGATGATCGGGCAGGGGAACTCCTTTCCCTGCCCGATTGCACAAGTCCGGCAAGCGGCATCCTGCGGGGCAGTGCACATTTCATGGTGTTCCCCCGCGGGCTGATTTCCATCTTCGGCGCGGCCAACGAGAGCGCCTACTATACGGAATTCGCCGTGAAGGCCTTCCGGGTTTACCTCTGCATGATGATCCTGGCCTGCATCAATAAGGCCTGCTTTATCTTCCTTCAGGCCATGGGAAAGGCGGCCGAGTCCACGGCCCTGTCCATGATCCGGGAAGTGGTGTTCGGCGTGGGCTTTGCCCTTCTGCTCCCGTTGTTTTTCGGGCTGGACGGTGTTTTATATTCCATGCCGGTATCGGATGTCCTGACGTTTCTTGCGGCGGCTTTCCTGATCCGCCGCACTTATCAGCAGTTAAAGGAGGAACCGAAAAAATGAAAAACAGAATCTTAACCATCAGCCGTGAATTTGGAAGCGGCGGCCGCACCATCGGGAAAATGGCAGCAAAAGAGCTGGGGATTCCCTGCTATGACAGCGAGCTGATCCAGAGAATTGCCGAGGAGAGCGGCTTTGACGAGACTTATGTGAAGAACGCTGAGGAGACGGCCCCGGCCGGCTTTAAGGCGCTTGCCTTCTCCACCCGCGCCTTCGGCCCCACCAACGACGACTATCTCTGGGACATCCAGAGAAAAGTCATCCTTGAGCTGGCCGAAAAAGGCCCCTGCGTCATCGTGGGGCGCTGCGCCGACTACATCCTGCGGGATCAGGCAGACTGCCTGACGGCCTTTATCCATGCAAGCCTGGAGTACCGGGCGGAGCGGATTGTGAAGGTCTACGGCGAGCGGGAAGAGTCCCCCAAACAGCGCATCAAAGACAAGGACAAAAGGCGCGCCGCCTACCATCGGTTCTACACGGACATGAAATGGGGGTATGCAAAGAATTATCAGGTGTCCTTAGACAGCGGAAAGCTTGGACTGGAGCGGTGTGCGGAAATCTTAAGACTTTTGTACTAAAACTGTTTTGGCAGAGATGAAAAAGCCCTGTACCTTCCGGTACAGGGATTCATCATTTAGGATTTCGATTTTCAAAAAGGTTTAAGGATAAAGGATTCTTTTGTATCGTGCATTTTTTATGGTTATAGTATATCATGGCCGGCTGGAAAATGATTGTATATTCTTTGAATGAATTATGAAGATTTTCTTAAGATTTTGACTTTTCCCGGACAGGGATGTAAGAAAATGCTGAGCTGATGACAGTTTCAAGGGGATTGACATTTTTTCTTTTTTAGTATAAGATTATAGTATCCAAGAAGTTAAAGAGGCCATATGTACAAAAGCGAACCCCCAGAGAGTGCCAGTCTCTGGGGGTTCTTTTAGGCTGGTTGCCTGATTACTTTCGATCCAGCCATTTGCAGATATAGTATCCAGCTATACTTGCCATGATCGAAAGAAAGAAGTTAAAGATATTAGTCATATGTACACCTCCTTCCTGCTACCAGTTTAGAGGGAGGCAACATCATTATTATACAATTACTTGCCTAATTCGACAAGCCGATATTCATACAGGTCAATAAAAAGTGAATTCCTGGAACATATCATAAATAATTATTACGATTTTTTCATTCCCCCTGCTCAAACAGCCAGTCCCTGACAGCAGGAATTCTGTATGCATAATTAAAGGACGCCATATGCTCCATGGTGTTCCCATCTTTTAAGACCGTTCCCGTCTCAAAGCGGATGAAATTGGCAGAGAAGCCCTGGGAGATAAGTTCTCCGGCGGCTTCGCTCTGTTCCTCTTCGGAGTCCTGGGCGCTCCATTCGCCGTAGCTGTAACCAATCCCGTCTTCTTCAAACATCGCCATTACTTCCTCCTGTCCGCCGGAGGCCTTGGCATCCCCGCCGGCCGTGATATAGAAGAAGGTCTCATCCTCAAGAGGGCTCAGTACGGAAATATCCCACTGGCCGGATACAAAAAGGGAGGCCGCAAACAGGCCGGGGTATTTTGCATTAAGATAAAGGGAAGTCATGCAGCCCATGGACTGTCCTGTGGTATAGAGCCGCCCGGTATCCAAGGAATATTCGGAACAGAGGGAGTCAATGAGATTTACGACAGTCTCCACCTGCCCGGAAACCGTAAAGCCGTCGTCGACCACAACCTCGGAAAAATTGGGCACCAGCACAAAAGAGGGATGCTTTTCCTGTTCCTCATCCGTCACCCAGATATCTGCCCCGTAATACTGCTCGACGATCTCTTTCGTGGTTTTTCCTGGGGCAGTTGCGTCAGGAATAAACATTAAAAGCGGATATTCGGTATCCTCAGCATAGCTTTCGGGAATATAAAGATTATACTTAAGAGTAAGCCCTGTTTCGGGATCCTCAAAGGTGTACTGCTGAAATTTTTCTGAGCCCTCTGCCATTACAGAGAGAACCGCCTCATCAGTCTCAACAGCCTGGCCGCCGTTCCTGCCGGTATTTCCGCGTTCGCCGCTTCGCGGGCCGCCGGAACCATCCCTGTCACCACTTTTATTCTCCGGACGCACGTCCCTGCTCTCTTCATTTTCCGCGGTGTTCGTGTCATCCGGTTCGCTCAGGGCCGATTCCTGTCCCGCTGGCTCTGATACCGCCGGAACCTGCGCGTCTTTCTTATCTGCGGCAGCCGCACATCCGCTTAAGGAAGCGGCTAAAAGCATTGTGCATAAAAGGACATATTTCTTCTTGTTTCCCATTATAATAACCTCCGTTTTTGGAATTAAAATAAAAAAAGGAACTTCCTGAAGGCTCAGAAAATTCCTATGTAGGCCGTACTGCCGGCTCGCTGTCCTGCATTTTATCAAAAACGGAATGCGTTTGTCAATTTGGTTCACAAAAAGTTCATTTTATTTTTTGAGAAATTTTTGGGCGATATAAGAAGACTGCCGGAACGGCGAACCATCCGGCAGTCTTCTGTAAATATTATTCACTATTAGGGGGAGTGAATAACTATTTATCCATAGACAGAATAAAAAAGAAAGAGTCGTCTTAGCCGGGGAAACACGTCCGTTTTCTCCGGCAGCAGGAAAGTCCGGTTCCACGCTTTTTTGGGGTGGGGAGGCGGATCATGTTCATCCTGTTCAAGCACAGGGGGGAGAGTATGAACCGCCTCCGGGTAATGTCCGTTTTCCTTATCTTTATCATAACACAACTGCGCGTTTTTGTAAACAAAATAGTCAATTTACTTATTATACACAGCCGGGTACTTTTGCTAAACTAAAAAACATCGAAAAAAGCCAGGCGGTGACAATAAATGAAAGAAGAAATCGGCAGGCGTGTCCGTGACGCCAGGGACAAAAAAGGAATATCACAGGAAAAGCTGGCAGAGCTTGTCGACCTCTCCTTAAGCAGCATCAGCCGGCTGGAGACGGGGAGAACCATGGTAAGCGTCGAGAAGCTTCTGCGTATCGCTGACGCGTTAAATGTGGGGATCGACGAGCTTCTTGCAGATTTTATCCAGGGCGCGAAGCCGGAAGAACGGCTCATGAACCGGGTCAGCGTCCTTCTTGCGCTCTGTTCCAAAGAAGAACAGGCATACTGGGTGGACAATCTCCAGATGTTTATTGAATATGTAAAAAGACAGAAATAAGAGCGCGAAGGCCAGGCGGATGGAATATCCTAATAGAAAAGGATAAGGATCTGCCATGTGAATCATGTAAGAGAAGAAGTACGCTGTGTGGATGCATGTACCTTTGGGCTTACGGGAAAAGGCGTCGGGGTGGCGGTTCTCGACACCGGCCTGTTTCCCCATAAGGATTTTGAAAATAGAATCAAGGCCTTTGCCGATATGGTGAACCGGAAGGCGGGGCCTTACGACGACTGCGGGCATGGGACGCACATTTCCGGGATCATCGGCGGAAACGGCGCAGCCTCCGGCGGGCGGTACCGCGGAATGGCGCCCGGATGCAGCCTGATTGGCGTGAAGGTGTTGGACCGGCGCGGCAACGGCTTTGCCTCCGATGTGCTGTCGGGTATCTCCTGGATCATCAGCCACAAGGAGGAATACGGGATCCGGATCGTCAACATTTCTGTCGGTTCCTACGGGAAAAAGGGCATGAGCGAAGATTCGGCCCTCGTAAAAGGAGTGGACAGGGCGTGGGACGCCGGCCTCGTCGTCGTGGTGGCCGCCGGGAACAACGGCCCCGGCCGGATGACAATCACGACGCCTGGCATCAGCCGGAAGGTCATCACGGTGGGCTGTTCCGACGACAGCAAGGAGGTTGTGGTGGCCGGCAGCAAGATGGTGGACTACTCGGGCCGCGGGCCGACGGCAGCCTGCATCTGCAAGCCGGATCTGGTGGCGCCCGGGTGCAGCGTCATAAGCTGTGCGGGCCGTCCTGGCCGCTACACCGTAAAAAGCGGCACGTCCATGTCGACGCCCATCGTTTCGGGCGCCATTGCGCTCCTTTTGGAAAAATACCCGGAAATGACAAATAAGGATGTGAAGCTAAAGCTGATGGAAAGCTCCAGGGACATCGGGCTTCCGAGGAATCAGCAGGGCTGGGGGCTTTTGGATGTGGAAGCTCTGCTTAAATAATGCATTCCCCCGAAATATAGAAGGAAACGGCGCTTTTTTCGGCCGTCCTGCCAGTAAATCCCGATGGGACGCGGTAGGGCGGCCTTGATTTTACATGGATTTTACATAAGACCCGTTGATATTTTACATACTGATGATATCCTGAACATGTTATATTGATAGATAAAAGATAACTTTACGAAAATTTACGGAGGAATGTATGGACATTTTTGGAGTGTTGACCTTATTTGGAGGCCTTGCACTGTTCCTTTACGGTATGGATACCATGGGACAGGGGCTTGAAAAGGTGTCGGGAGGCCGGCTGGAAAAGATTCTGGAAAAGCTGACCTCGAACCCGATCAAAGCCGTTCTTTTAGGCGCAGGCGTGACGGCCGTGATTCAGTCGTCGTCGGCCACAACGGTTATGGTTGTCGGCTTTGTAAACTCGGGAATCATGAAGCTGTCCCAGGCCGTAGGCGTCATCATGGGTGCCAATATCGGTACCACCGTCACGTCCTGGATCCTGAGCCTTACAGGAATTGAAAGCAGCAACTTTTTCATTCAGCTTTTAAAGCCGTCGTCGTTTTCGCCGATTCTGGCCGTCATCGGCATCATTTTCATGATGTTCTCGAAGAAAGAGCGGAAAAAAGACATCGGTACGATCATGATCGGCTTTGCTGTCTTAATGTTCGGAATGGAGACCATGAGCGACGCTGTGAAGCCGTTAGCTGACGTGCCGGAGTTCACGGGAATCCTTACCATGTTCTCGAACCCGATTTTAGGCCTCATCGCCGGAGCTGTGCTGACGGCCGTGATCCAGTCGTCGTCGGCGTCTGTCGGTATTCTCCAGGCCCTCTGCGCCACCGGAGCTGTGAGCTACGGGACGGCTCTTCCGATTATCATGGGCCAGAACATCGGTACCTGCGTGACGGCGCTGCTTTCCAGTATCGGCGCCAACAAAAACGCCCGCCGCGCCGCCCTGGTGCATCTTTACTTTAACCTGATCGGCACGGCCATTTTCATGGTAGTGTTCTATGCAATCAACGCATTTGTACATTTTGCCTTCCTGGCCGACGCAGCGACGCCAGTAGGCATTGCTGTGATCCATAGCTGCTTCAACGTGGCCGCCACCATCGTACTGCTTCCGTTCTCCGAGGGCCTTGTGACGCTGGCATGCATGACGATCCCGGATGCGGCCGGAGCTGCCGCTGCCGCAGCGCAGGAAGAAACACAGGACGAATTCGGCCTTCTCGACGTGCGTTTCCTCGACACGCCGGCCTTTGCCGTGGAACAGTGCCGGAACATGACCGTCCGCATGGCAAAGCTTGCCAAAGCAGCGCTCTTTATGTCGGTGGAGCTTCTCGACGAGTACGATGAGAAAAAGGCTGAGGCCGTTGCAGCCCTGGAAGACCGGGTGGATCATTATGAGGATGAGCTGGGAACCTACATGGTGAAGCTCGGGAGCCGCCATCTTTCCAAAAACGACAGCAGCACCATTTCTCTGCTTCTCCACTGCATCGGTGATTTCGAGCGAATCTCCGACCATGCCATGAACCTGATGGAAGCGGCGAAGGAAAAGCATGAAAAGCAGATGGAATTTTCCAAGAAGGCACAGAAAGAGCTTTCCGTGTTTACATCTGCCGTCAAGGACATCTTAGAGCTGTCCATCCAGTCCTTTGAAAACAACGACGGCGGGACAGCCGCCCTGGTGGAGCCCCTGGAGGAGGTCATCGACGATCTCAACACCTGCGTAAAGGCGAACCACATCCGAAGGCTCCAGAAGGGAAAATGTACCATCGAGCAGGGCTTTGTCCTGTCTGATATTTCAACAAACTATGAGCGTGTGGCAGACCATTGCTCCAACATCGCCATCAGCGTCATCGAGATTGCCAGGGACGGCTTCGATACCCACGGCTATCTGGAGAACCTGAAGCGGGAGAACGATCCGAAGTTTGCCGCACAGGTGGAGCTGTATCGTCAGAAATACGCGCTGCCGTCATAAGGGCAGCCGTTTGAGGGCCGTGCCGCCTGGGCACGGCCAGATCGCAAGAAGCGGGAGGTCATAAAATGGCGCTGATTTATGCAGTGGAGGATGACAAAAATATTCTGGAAATTGAGATGTTTGCGCTGAAAAACAGCGGATACCAGGTGGACGGCTTCGAGTGCGCCCGCGATTTTTATAAAAAAATAGACGAAAAGCAGCCGGATCTCGTGCTTTTGGACGTCATGCTTCCGGATGAAGACGGGCTGGAGATCGTAAAAAAGCTGCGGAGACGGCCGGAGACGAAGAAACTCCCGGTCATTATGGTGACGGCAAAAACGACAGAAATCGACAAAGTCAAGGGGCTGGACATCGGTGCCGACGACTATCTGACGAAGCCCTTCGGCGTCATGGAGTTAATCGCCAGGGTGAAGGCCATGCTGCGGCGCACCATGGAGGAAGACAAATTCCTGTCGCTGGGAGACATTTTCCTGGACGATGAAAAGCACATGGTGTACGTGAAGGATGAGCCGTGTACGCTGACCTTTAAGGAGTATGAGCTTTTAAAGCTTCTTCTCCACAACGCCGGCATCGTCGTGACACGGGAAATCATTTTAGAGCGCGTCTGGGGCATTGATTTTGAGGGGGAATCCCGCACCCTGGACATGCATATCCGTACCCTGCGCCAGAAGCTCGGGGACGCCGGGACCATGATCCGCACCGTGCGGAACGTGGGATACATGATCGAATAAGGCGGTAGAGGTGCCATGAAAAAGAAACTGCATATGGAGCTTTTAGCCACCTCGCTTTTAGCAATCCTTTTGACGCTTTTGTTCGCTATGGTGGCTTTCTACGGGCTTTTTAAAGAACAGATCGTGAATGATCTGAAAGCCGATGCCCTTGTGTTAAAGAGCATGCAGGTTTTCGATGATATGGACGCCATTTCCCTGGCTGAGGGCGAACTGGGGCCGGAGAGCCTGCGGGTGACGGTCATCGGAAGCGACGGGGATGTCCTCTTTGACAGCAGCACGGACGCTGCGGAGATGGAGAACCACCTGGACCGGCCGGAGGTGCGGATTGCCCTGGACGAGGGCGAGGGCAGCGGGACAAGATCCTCGGAGACCCTCGATAAAAACCTGTACTATTATGCGGTGCGGCTGGACAATGGGAACGTCGTCCGGGTGTCCAGGGAGGCGGACAGCTTTTTTGCCGTGTTCGGGAACATGCTGCCGGGCGTCCTCGGCGTCCTGCTCCTTTTGTTCCTGCTCTGCTTTTTCCTTTCCAATTACTTTACAAAAAGCCTGGTGGAGCCCATTGAGCATATGGCGGAAAATATTTCCGACACAGAGACGGAGGCGGCTTATAAGGAGCTGGCGCCCTTCGTGGCAAAAATCAGGCAGCAGCATGAGGACATTTTAAAGAGCGCCAGGATGCGCCAGGAGTTTACGGCCAACGTCTCCCATGAGCTTAAAACGCCGCTTACGGCCATTTCCGGCTACGCGGAGCTCATCGAGCACGGCATGGCCGGCCAGGAGGACACGGTGCGGTTCGCCGGGGAGATCCATAAGAACGCCAGCCGGCTCCTGACCCTGATTAACGATATCATCCAGCTTTCCGAGCTGGACAGCGATACCAACAAAGTGGAGTACACCGACGTGGATCTCTACCAGGTGGCGTCTGACTGCGTGGACATGTTAAAAATGAACGCGGAAAAGCAGGATGTCACCATGCGGCTCTGCGGAAAGCCGTCCATCGTATTTGCCGACAGACAGCAGATGGAGGAGCTGGTTTACAACCTCTGTGACAACGCGATCCGCTACAACAGGCGGGGCGGGAGCGTGACGGTGACGGTCAATACGGAGGGGCAGACCGTGTTCCTCTCCGTAAAAGACACCGGCATCGGCATCCCCAGAGAGCACCAGGAGCGTGTTTTTGAGCGGTTCTACCGGGTGGATAAGAGCCGTTCCAAGGCCACGGGCGGAACGGGCCTGGGTCTTGCCATCGTAAAGCATATTGTCTCGCAGCATGGGGCCCGGCTGTCGCTTCAGAGCCAGGCAGGAAAGGGTACCGAAATGCTGGTGACTTTTTCGGATTCCTACCGGAAAGAGAATGGTTGACAGGAAGGAACCTGAGGGTATATCATAGGGATATCCCGGCAGGTTCCTTTTTCTGTCTTCCCAGATTCTTCTTTTCTGCCCGTCTTCTGAAATTCCAAAATTTTTCCCGGACTTTCCCGAAGAAACCGTTGACTTTTTCTCTCAGGTATATTATGATTAGAACATAGCAGAACACCTGTTCGCATTTGGAGGATGAATATGAATAAAGATGATAAATTGAAGGCATTGGACGCGGCCCTGACCCAGATTGAGAAAGCTTACGGAAAGGGCTCCGTGATGAAGCTGGGCGACTCCAGCGCCCAGATGAATATTGAGACGGTTCCAACAGGCTCCTTAAGCCTGGATATTGCCCTGGGCCTCGGCGGTGTCCCCAAAGGGCGTGTAATCGAAGTTTACGGCCCGGAGTCCAGCGGTAAGACGACCGTGGCGTTACATATGGTGGCTGAGGTGCAGAAGCGCGGCGGAATCGCCGGTTTCATTGACGCCGAGCATGCGTTAGATCCCGTCTACGCAAAAAATATCGGCGTCGATATCGACAATCTCTATATTTCCCAGCCGGATAACGGCGAGCAGGCTCTGGAGATTACGGAGACGATGGTGCGTTCCGGCGCCGTGGATATCGTGATCGTGGACTCCGTTGCGGCCCTCGTCCCGAAGGCGGAAATCGACGGCGATATGGGCGATTCCCATGTGGGACTCCAGGCCCGTTTAATGTCCCAGGCTTTAAGAAAGCTGACGGCCGTTATCAGCAAGACAAACTGTATCGTAATCTTCATCAACCAGCTCCGTGAGAAAGTAGGCGTGATGTTCGGAAACCCGGAGGTGACGACGGGCGGCCGCGCCTTAAAATTCTACTCGTCCGTCCGTATGGATGTAAGGCGGATCGAGACCTTAAAGCAGAGCGGAGAGATTATCGGAAACCGCGTCCGCATCAAAGTCGTGAAAAACAAGATTGCGCCGCCGTTTAAAGAGGCGGAGTTCGATATCATGTTTGGGAAAGGAATCTCTAAGGAGGGAGATATCCTGGATCTGGCGGCTAAAGAAAATATCGTGGAGAAGAGCGGTTCCTGGTACGCCTACAACGGCTCCAAGATCGGCCAGGGACGCGAGAATGCAAAGATCTATCTGGCCGAGAACCCTGTTCTCTGCGAGGAGATCGAAAATAAGGTCAGAGAGCGCTACGGCCTGGCCGCAGAGCATTTGGCTTCCGACGGGGAAAGCGCTCCGGCGCCTGCGTTGATGGAGCAGGGGAGCCTGCCCCTTGAGCAGGAATAAAGAAAGAGGCGTAAAACATGCCGAAGACAGAGGAACTCGTACCCGGCTCCCCGGAGGAAAGGCGAAAGGCCAGGGATAAAGGGCTTTACTACTTACAGTTTTCCGATAAAACCGAGAGTGAAATGAGAAAGAAGCTGGCGGAACAGGGGTTTTCGCCAGCCTCTGTTGAAGATGCCGTAAATTTTCTTTTGGAATACAGGTACTTAAACGATGAAAACTATGCGCTCCGGTACATGGAAAAGAACGGAAAGAAAAAGAGCCGGAGGCAGATTGCCTTCGAGCTGAAAAATAAGGGGATTCCCGCGGAGCTTGTGGAGTCCGTGAGGGAAGAAATCCCCGTGGACGAGGAGGCGCAGATCCTGGCGCTTTTGGAAAAAAAGAAGTATTCCGGCGAGGCGGCCAGCCGCGAGGAGCGCCAGAAAATTTCAGGTTTTCTTGCCAGGAAAGGGTTTTCCTACGAAGCGATCTCTGCTGCTTTAATTCATTATGCACGTAAAGAAACAGAATAGGGGCAATATGCTTGACATAATGCATAAAACAGTTTAGAATTGAAGTGTTGTACAATGAAAACGAAATAAAGGAGGTGATCCTGTGCCACCAATAATTTGCGTGCTGATTGCAATTATTGTAGCTGTTATTGCCTGGTTTTTGGGCATCGCGTACCGGAGAAAGAGTTATGAAAGCAAAATCGGAAGCGCGGAAGAAAAATCCAGAGAAATAATAGATGAAGCATTAAAGGTAGCAGAGACAAAGAAAAAAGAAGCTCTTCTGGAAGCGAAGGAAGAGAATTTAAAGGCAAGGAATGAACTGGAAAAGGAAACCAAGGAGCGCAGGGCAGAGATCCAGCGTTATGAACGCAGGGTCTTAAGCAAGGAGGAGAACCTGGACAAGAAGGCGGAGGCCATGGAGAAAAAGGAAGCCAGCCTGATGTCGCGGGAAGAGTCCTTAAAGAGACGCAGCGCAGAGGTGGAAGAACTTTTCGAGAAGGAAAAGCAGGAACTGGAAAAGATTTCCGGCCTTACTTCCGACCAGGCGAAGGACTATCTTCTGAAATCTGTTGAGGAAGATGTCAAGCACGATACCGCAAAGCTCATCAAGGAGCTTGAGAGCAAAGCGAAGGAAGAAGCTGAAAAGAAGGCCAGGGAGTACGTGGTTACGGCGATCCAGAGATGTGCCGCCGACCATGTGGCAGAGACGACGGTATCCGTTGTCCAGCTTCCCAATGACGAGATGAAAGGACGGATCATCGGCCGCGAGGGCCGGAATATCCGGACACTTGAGACCCTGACTGGCGTAGAGCTTATTATCGATGATACTCCGGAGGCTGTCGTACTTTCGGGCTTTGACCCGATCCGGAGAGAGGTTGCGAGGATTGCTCTGGAGCGTCTGATCGTGGACGGAAGAATCCATCCGGCCAGGATCGAGGAAATGGTGGAAAAGGCACAGAAAGAAGTAGAAAATATGATGCGCGAGGAAGGCGAGGCTGCGATCTTGGAGGTTGGCATCCACGGCATCCATCCGGAGCTTGTGAAGCTGCTCGGAAAGATGAAGTTCAGGACGAGCTACGGACAGAATGCCCTGAAGCATTCCATCGAGGTGGCCCAGCTTTCAGGCCTTTTGGCATCAGAAATTGGCGTAGATGTTCGGCTGGCAAAGCGTGCCGGTTTATTACATGACATTGGAAAATCCGTCGATCATGAAATGGAAGGTTCCCATATTCAGCTTGGTTCGGAACTCTGTAAGAAGTATAAAGAGTCCGCAGTTGTTATCAATGCAGTGGAATCCCATCATGGCGATGTTGAACCGACGAACCTGATCTCCTGCATCGTCCAGGCGGCTGACACGATTTCCGCCGCACGGCCGGGCGCAAGAAGAGAGACGTTGGAGACATACACGAACCGCCTGAAGCAGCTTGAGGATATCACGAATACCTATAAGGGAGTCGAGAAGTCCTTTGCAATCCAGGCCGGACGCGAAGTCCGCATCATGGTCGTTCCGGAACAGGTGACGGATGATGACATGGTTCTTATGGCAAGAGAGATTTCTAAGAAGATCGAAGCCGAACTGGAATACCCGGGCCAGATCAAGGTCAACGTGATCCGGGAATCCAGAGTTACCGATTACGCGAAATAAGAGGGAATGAAAACCCGAAGGCATGCAGCCGGAGTGAGGCTGTGTGCTTTCGGGCTTTTTAGTTTTACGGGAAAGCAGAAGCCTGCGGGCAGACTTGTTTGGGGAGATGAGAACATGAAACAGAAGGATTATCAGTGCTGGGAGTCGTACATGCTTTCCTGCATGGGTGATACGGCTCACGACAGGGAACACATTTACCGTGTTTTGTATCAGGCAATGGAACTTGCAAAAGGAGAGGCGGGCGTTGATTATGAGGTGCTGACAGCGGCCTGCCTTCTGCATGATATCGGGCGGAAAGAACAGTATGAGGATCCATCCGTCTGTCATGCGGCCGCAGGCGCCAGAAAAGCCTATGTATTTCTTACAGAGAACGGTTATGATGTCGGGTTCGCAGGAAAAGTCGCGGACTGCATTCGGACGCACCGTTACAGAAAAGATGCACCGCCGGAAAGCCTGGAGGCAAAACTCCTTTTTGATGCCGACAAGCTGGACGCCGCAGGCGCCATCGGAGCTGCGCGGACGCTTCTCTATCATGGGAAGGAAAATGAACCGCTGTATTCCATGACAGAAGATGGAAAAGTGTCAGACGGGACAAAAGACACGGAACCGTCTTTTTTCCGCGAATATAAATATAAGCTGGAGAAGCTGTACGGACAGTTTTTCACGGAAAAAGGGCGTGAACTGGCCCAGACGCGCCGCGATGCCTCCCGCCGGTTTTATGAAAGCCTGCTGGCGGAGGCGAGAGAGGCATACCGGGGGCGGGAGGTGCTCAAAGAGCTTCTTGACGGTCAGGATCCAGAGTGATGGTGAAGCGCTTCTGGGGAAGACCTTTTATGCAGGCGTACACCTGCCCTTTCCAGAATTTTTCGCCTCTATTTTCAGAAAAAGTCTTGACGCACAAAAAATTGTGGTGTAAAATGCAACGTAAATGAGACCGGACGCCCAAGAGGGCTTCGGGGAGGTAACAGGATGACTGGTAATAATTATACATTCCAGATGAATATGATGTCTCTGATGTGCGGCATGGCCATGTGCGGCATGTGCTTTTGCGTGGAAAAAATTTCAGAGCGTTGTATGAGCTGTGGAGATTGTAATTAGAAACAGAAGGTCAGCCTGTGGATAAAGGATTTGGGAAGTCGCAGTTCAGATAAGGACTGCGGCTTTTTTTATTGAGTGGAGAGACCCATGAAACAGGAAACGCTTTGTGCCGGGGAAACAGGGCTGGCTGCACAGCGGCGCTCCGGCGCATGCGTTTCCATGATAAGAAGAAAAGGAGCGAAAATATGTCAGAGAATCATCCGATTATCCGGCTGGAGAGCATGGGTAAGGAATTTAAGGGGAGTCAGGGAACAGTCAGGGCTCTCGAAAATATCAGCCTGGAAATCACGGCAGGGGAGGTCTTCGGAATCATCGGCCTGTCAGGCGCCGGAAAGAGCACGCTGGTGCGGTGCATCAATTTTCTGGAAACGCCGACGGAAGGCGAGGTTTATTTTGAAGGCTGGCCGCTTTCCGCCATGGCGGAAAAGGAACTACGCGGTGTGCGGCAGTCCATGGGGATGATTTTCCAGCAGTTCAACCTCCTGGCGCAGCGGAATGTGCTTCAGAATATCTGCTTTCCCATGGAAATCGCAGGGAAGCCAAAAAAAGAGGCGGAGACGCGTGCGCGGGAACTGCTTCAGATGGTGGGGCTTTCCGATAGAGAGAAGGCATACCCGTCGCAGCTTTCCGGCGGGCAGAAGCAGCGTGTGGCAATCGCAAGGGCGCTTGCTACGAACCCGAAGGTGCTGCTCTGTGACGAGGCCACAAGCGCCCTCGACCCCAATACGACGAAATCCATCTTAAGCCTTTTGAGGGAAATCAATCAGACCATGGGGATCACCATCATCGTGATTACTCATGAGATGGCTGTCATCGAAGCCATCTGCGACCGGGTTGCCATCATCGACAAAAGCCGGATCGCGGAGATCGGCCCGGTTTCCCGCGTATTTTCGGCGCCGAAGTCGAAAATCGGCCGCCAGCTTATTTTAGGAGATGCTGCAAAGCAGGTGGAATTTGGGACAGGCCGCCTGTTCCGGATTACCTTCGACGGGCTTTCGTCCAACGAACCGGTGATTTCCAATCTGGTGATGGCATGCAAGGTGCCGGTCAACATCATGTACGCGGCCACCAGGGATATCCAGGGGACGGCTGCCGGCCAGATGATTATCGAGCTGCCGGAGAGCGAGCAGGACATCACGCGGGTTCTCCACTATCTGAATACTGCAAAAATTCCTTATGAGGAGGTTGGAAAAGATGACCTTTGATACCATATCCATGTATGCGTCGGAGACATGGAATTCTCTGATTATGACGTTTGTTTCATCGGCATTTGCCTATGTGATCGGAATTCCCCTGGGAATTCTCCTGATTGTGTGGGCGAAGGACGGGATCCGTCCCCATCCGCGGGCACAGGAAGTCCTTGGAGTCGCCATCAACCTGGTGCGGTCAGTGCCGTTTTTGATTCTTTTGATTGCCATCCAGTCCTACACAAGGCTTTTGGTGGGGACGACGGTGGGCGTCAAGGCCATGGTAGTTCCCCTTACGTTAGCTTCGGCGCCGTATGTGGCAAGAATTGTGGAGTCCTCTTTAAAGGAAGTGGATTACGGCGTCATCGAGGCGGCAAAATCCATGGGGGCGTCTACCTGGCAGATTATCTGGAAGGTACTTCTTCCGGAGGCAAGACCGTCGCTTCTTGTAAACGGTGCCATTGCCGTGACGACGATTCTTGGCTATTCGGCCATGGCAGGCTTTGTCGGGGCCGGCGGCCTCGGCGCCATCGCCATCAACTACGGCTATTACCGGTATGACACAGGGCCCATGTGGGTGGCCATTGTTATCCTCGTGATCATTGTCCAGCTCATTCAGGAAGTGGGCATGAGGATTGTGAAAAAGACAGACAGACGGACACGTTAGTAGGGCTTTTCTTCCGGACGCTTCGGCGCGCGGGCGGCAGGAAGAAAAGGTTTACATAAATGATCAAAACTATGAAATGATTAAAGGAGATTTTCAATATGAAGAAGATATGTGCAGCAGTTTTAGCAGTGAGCCTGGCAGCCGGTGCGCTGGCAGGATGCAGTTCAGGAAATGCGTCCGGCGGTGATTCCGCAGATAAAAAGATTGTGGTGGGCGCCAGCCCGTCCCCCCATGCAGAGATTTTAGAGCAGGCAAAGAGCATTCTGGAGGAAGGCGGCTACACGCTGGAAATCGTGGAATACAATGATTATGTACAGCCCAACGTGGCCCTGGACGCCGGAGATCTGGATGCCAACTATTTCCAGCACGGCCCGTATCTGGAGCAGTTCAACGCAGAGCATGAGACAAGCCTGGTGTCCGCCGGCCTGATCCATTATGAGCCCTTCGGCATCTATGCCGGTAAGACGGCTTCCCTGGAAGAGCTTCCCGACGGCGCCCAGGTGGCAGTTCCCAACGATGCCTCCAACGAGGCGCGGGCGCTTCTGCTTTTAGAGGCACAAGGGCTCATTACGCTGGCAGATGGCGCAGAGCTTGACGCAACGAAGCAGGATGTGGTTGACAATCCGAAAAATCTCGATATTATTGAAATGGAGGCAGCACAGCTTCCGCGCACCGTTCAGGATGTGGACATTGCCGTCATCAACGGAAACTATGCGATTGCGGCAGGGCTCAAGGTAGCGGATGCGCTGGCAATCGAGGACTCCGAGTCCATCGGCGCCAAGACGTATGGAAACGTCGTTGCCGTACAGGAGGGCCATGAGAGTGATGAAAAGATCAAGGCACTTGTCGAGGCGCTCCAGAGCGACGAAGTAAAGCAGTTCATGGAAGAGAAATACGAAGGGGCAGTTGTCCCGCTGTTCTAGGAAAGGATTTGCGGGCCTGCCGGAAAACAGGAGGGAATGGAAATGGCAAAAATCGGTTTCATCGGAATGGGAAACATGGGACTTGCGATCATGAAGGGGCTTTTAAAGACTTATGCGCCCCAGGACATCCTTTTTTCTTCGGCTCATGAGGAAAAGATGGAAAAAATCACGGCGGAGACGGGGGTGCCCCACGCAGCGTCCAACGCAGAATGCGCCAGGCAGGCGAAGTACCTGGTGTTAGCCGTAAAGCCCCAGGTGCTCCCGAAGGTGTTTGCGGAGATTAAGGACATCGTGACGAAGGAACAGGTTGTCATTTCCATTGCAGCCGGCTATACGACGGCGGATTTAAAAGAAGGGCTCTCGGAACATGTCCGGATTGTCCGCTCCATGCCGAATACACCGGCCATGGTCGGCGAGGGCATGACCGGCGTCTGCTATGACGAGGCAGAGTTTGACGAGGAGGAGAAGGCGGACATTGCCGGATTCTTCCAGTCCTTCGGGAAAATGGAGCGGGTGGACGAGAAGCTCATGGACGTGGTGGGAAGCGCCAGCGGTTGTTCCCCGGCCTATGTGTACATGTTCATCGAGGCGCTGGCCGACGGCTGCGTGAAATACGGGATGCCGCGGCAGACAGCCTATAAGATGGCGGCCCAGGCGGTGCTTGGAAGCGCGAAAATGGTTCTTGAAACAGGAAAGCATCCCGGCGAGTTAAAGGACATGGTCTGCTCGCCCGGCGGCACCACCATCGAGGGCGTTGCGGCTCTGGAGGAGTGCGGCTTCCGGAGCGCCGTTATCAAGGCATGCGATGCCAACTATGCGAAAAACAAGCTGTTGAAATAAGGAGGCCGGGACATGGAAGCGACAATTCGGTTAGACAGAGAGCTGGCCTATACAGGCACAATTTTAAAGATTTACCGGGACACGGTGGTGGCAAACGGGATTCGGGAAACGTATGACTACATTCACCATGACGGGGCGGCAGCCGTGCTGCCGGTGACAAAGGACGGGAAGATCCTGATGGTGCGCCAGTACAGGAATGCCCTTGACAGGTTCACGCTGGAAATTCCGGCCGGGAAGGTGGATGCGCCGGACGAGCCGCGGATTGAATGCGGCTACCGGGAGCTTGAGGAAGAAACGGGCTTTCGCACGGAGCACCTGGAGTATCTGATGACGATCAATACGACGGTGGCGTTCTGTGACGAGGCCATCGACATCTTTATCGCAAGGGATCTGATTCCTTCCAAACAGAACCTCGACGAGGACGAATGCATCGAGGTGGAGGAATGGGAAGTAACGGATCTTCTGGAGCTGATTTACAGCGGAAAGATGACCGACGGAAAGACCGTGGCGGCGATTCTTGCTTATGCCCAGAGAGAAGGGATCCGGTAGTCTGTTTTAAGAATATGGGGGCGGATGCGGACATATAGTGGAGTAAACGCTGTGTGAGGTGCGCCGCTTTGAACTGGATTCATGATTATGAGGACGGCTGCTATGTGCGGCTGTCCTTTTTTCTTCTGGCGGGAGCTGTTTTGGGGACGGCTTTTTTAAATGGGATGGGAGACGGCATGAAGGAAGAGATCGGGACATTGGAAAGCAGCCTGGTTTCGTCCGCGGCTTTTTTAGAGCTTTCGTTCCCTGCGCTTTTTGGGCGGGTGCTTTTAAAGCGGCTCCCGGAGCTGTTTCTCGTGTTTTTGATCGAGATGACACCGGCGGCGGGGCTGCTTCTCGGCCTTGCGGCCGGGTATTTGGGATTTTCCACGGCTGTGATGGTGTCGGCCGTCACCATGGAGGCGGGGCTATGGGGCATCTGCCGCTATGCGATTTTAATTTTCCCCCAGTGCCTGTTTTATGTGCCGGTTCTTTACATCCTGCTTTACTGGATTCCGGCGAAGAGGGAGCGGCTTAAGCCGGCTGCGGCCATGTTTTTGACGGGCGCTGTTTTTCTTGGGGCGGCAGCAGAGGCGTTTTTGAATCCGTGGGCGGCTGCGGTGTTTCTGTAAAAATGTGTTTTCCATACCAGATATGCGCGGCGAGGCGGCAGATGCCTGTATAAATTTGTGCATATCCGGTGGAGATTTTAAGAAGGCCATGATTTTATGTTCCAGCATTTCCGCTGAAATCACATATTCGTTTCATTTTCGTTTATGATAGCTGCATCCAGTAATTTTGGCACTTCTTCAATGATTGGAGCAAGAACTTTATAGGTTCCCGGCAGTTCGTCTGCCGTACGATAGGTTGCAACACCCATCGGTTTTGTATAATCTCTTATCGCCAATTCTACCACATTTCTATTGGCTTCCCGGCAGAGCAAAATGCCAATCGAGGGATTCTCACCGTTTCTACGTTCTTGCTCATCTAATGCGGATAGATAAAAGTTTAGTTGTCCCAGATAAGCAGGCTTGAATTTACCTTTTTTTAATTCGACCACCACTAATGCCTTTAAGTCACGCTGGAAGAAAAGCAGATCAGCAAAAAATTCTTCTCCATCAACTACAATGCGGTGCTGGCTGCCCACAAAGCAGAACCCGGAACCGAGACATTGAATAAAATCACGGATATGATTGATAATCTCATGTTCAAGTACCCGCTCGTCCATATCCTGTGGGTCAGATAGGTCTAGCTCCTCCGTATTGATAAAATCCAAAAAGTATTCATCTTTGAACATCTGCATTGCTTTCAGATATTGCTTATCTTCCGACATTGCCAGGGAGAAGTTAGAGGGCATTGTACCTTTATGGTGGTACAAATTTTCTTTCAGTCTGGCTCGAAGCATATACTTGCTCCAGTGGCCAAGTGCAGCCTCACGAATGTAAAAAAGGCGCTCTGCAAAATCGGAAGTTTTGCTCAAGATTTCCATGTGGTGTGAAAAGCTCACACCTAAGAAATACTCCAGTTTAAAATCGGCAGCCATGGCTGCCGATTTACCTTCTAATAAATTTCCGCTGCGCATTTTGATATAAGGTTCCCATGCTTCAAAATCTGGAATTGGCGGAAACGTAGGAACCAATGGAGTAGTAAAGAGAGAGCATTTCACCGTTGGTGTAACTGGCTGCTCTGCTTTGACTTCTTAAAATTGCTGTTTTTATGATTTTAACTGCTTCCAGATATTGTTCATTCATATGCTACCTCAATTTTGCGATAATCTACACAGTCTTATTATTACTCACGAACGGTGATCTCCTTGCCAGGCCATAGTCTTTATTGATTTCAGCCGTTCCATTCTTGCAATTTTATTGTATCATGCCAATGTGAAGAATTCAATGTTCACCGAAATCCAGAGATTTTTATAGAGCATGCAACATAGTAAACTAAAATTTTTTTCAAGAAATTTTTACAACATATTGTCGGGCAGAAAAGCGGCTGGGCAATATGTTGTATTTTTTATGTTAATCAGCCGCAAAACAGGGGTCAGGTGGGAAAATTATGTTTGATTTTATCAAAAAAGCAGGCTATAATGTAGGCTAACAGGGGTTTTTGCCCCTTTTTTTATCCTGTATGAAAAATAAGATACGGGATGAAAAGCGCCTTAAGGAGGGCGTTAGGGGGCTGCCTTCGCCGTGAAATTCTGGCAGAAGCGGCGGGGGCTCAGAAAGGTTCAAGGGAAGGAAATGAAAGAGGAAATAAAAAGCTTTATTGACTATCTGGAACGGGAAAAGCATGCGTCTTCCAACACGCAGGTTTCCTATTGCCGCGACCTGATGCAGATGGCGGCCTTTTTTGAGGAGATGGGGATCACGGAGCCGGCAAAAGTGACGAAGACGGCGCTGACCTCCTATATGCTGCATCTGGAACGCGAGGGACGGGCCGCGACGACCGTGTCCAGGATGTTAGCGTCTGTGAAGGCCTTTTTCCACTATGAGATCCGGAGCGGCAGGGTGAAGCGGGATCCGGCGGAGCTTCTTCATGCGCCGCGGATTGAGAAAAAGCCGCCGGTGATTCTGACCGTGGAAGAGGTGAACCGGCTCCTTTCGCAGCCGGACGGGACGGCGCCGAAGGAAATCCGGGACAAGGCCATGCTGGAGCTTCTCTATGCCACGGGAATCCGGGTTTCGGAGTTGATAAACCTGCGGATGGAAGACGTGAACCTGGCCGTGGGTTTCATTACGTGCCGTGACGGGCAGAAGGAACGGATGGTGCCCTTCGGCCGCGTGGCAAAGGATGCGATTCTTAAATATCTGGACTGCGGGCGGCCGGAGCTTTTAAAGGGCGGGGAGTCCGAGCTTCTCTTCACCAACTGCAGCGGCGGAGCCATGAGCCGCCAGGGGTTCTGGAAACTTATTAAGTCCTATGGCCGCAAGGCCGGGATCGAGGAGGACATCACGCCCCACACGCTGCGCCACTCCTTTGCGGCGCATCTTTTAAGCAACGGGGCCGATGTGCGGGCCGTGCAGACCATGATGGGCCATGCCGATTTGGCAACCACCCAGATGTACATGTCCTACACGGGAATAAATTCCGTGCGGGACGCGTACCGAACCGCGCATCCGAGGAAGTAGCGGTGTTTTGTGCCGTTACGGAAGTGTGGGGTACACATACGAAAGATGATAGAGGTCGTTGACCTGTTTCTGGAGCGTATTCCGGATCAGGTCGATGAGTGCAGAAGCGGCAGGGGTTAAGACCCTGCCTTTTTTGTACGCTGCGTCTTCTCCCTGACTTCTCCAAACCTCTGGAATATTTCCCCCACATATGCTAAAATACCCCCAGACAATGAAACGCAGTCCAAGGAGGTAAGAAAACAATGCTGTCATTTGAATGTGATTATTCCAGGGGCGCCCATGAGCGGATCCTTTCCAGGCTGGCCGAGACCAGCCAGACGAATTTCCCGGGATACGGGAGCGATTCTTTATGTGAAAGCGCAAAGGAAAAAATCCGCGCGGCCTGCGGGTGCCCGGAGGCAGAGGTATTTTTCCTGGTGGGCGGCACCCAGACGAATGCCATTGTGATTTCTTCAGTTTTAAGACCCTATGAAGGCGTTGTGGCGGCAAAGACAGGCCATGTGAGCGTCCATGAGGCAGGTGCCATCGAATGTACCGGCCATAAGGTGCTGGAGCTTCCCGAGCATGACGGGAAAATCGACGCGGGAGAGCTCAAACAGTACATCGAGGACTTTTACCACGACGGGAACTATGAGCACATGGTATTCCCCGGCATGGTGTACATTTCCCATCCGACGGAGTACGGCACGCTGTACAGCAAAAAGGAGCTTTCCGACATTTCGGCTGTCTGCCGGGAGTACAAGCTCCCGCTTTATCTGGACGGCGCGCGTTTAGGCTATGGGCTTATGAGCCGTGAGACGGACGTGACCCTCGCTGATGTGGCAGAGCTCTGCGACGTTTTTTACATCGGCGGGACGAAGGTGGGCGCCCTTTTCGGCGAAGCCGTCGTGTTCACGAAGAAAAACATGCCGAAGCACTTCATGACCATGGTGAAGCAGCGGGGCGGCCTGCTTGCGAAGGGCTGGCTTTTGGGGCTCCAGTTCGACGAGCTGTTCACCGACAGTCTCTACTTTAACATCAGCCGCCACGCCATCGACATGGCAGAGCTTTTAAAGCAGGGCCTTCATGAAAAAGGCTGCCGGTTCTTCCTGGAATCCCCGACGAACCAGCAGTTTGTGATCCTGGAAAACGGAGAGATGGAAAGACTGAAAGAAAAGGTGTCCTTCAGCTTCTGGGAGAAGTACGATGAGACCCACACGGTAGTGCGGTTTGCCACCAGCTGGGCCACGAGCGAAGAAGACGTGAAGAGCCTGATGGGGCTTTTGGGATAGGAAATGGGAAAAATAAGGGCGGAATTCCTGGGCGAGAGGGATTCCGCCTGAATTTTACAGGAGACTGCGAAGCTTTCCGGCAAGGTACAGCGGCATGTTGGTAATCAGACCGTTTTTCAGATATCCGCGTTTGGAGAAACGGATGGCGTGCGCCGGTTGATGCTCGTTCACGTAACGCTTAAAAGCTGGTGCAGATTTGTCTTCGTCTCCCTTGACCTCTACCGGAATGATTTCCGTACCGTTCTGCAAGACGAAGTCAATCTCCCCGCTGCGGTCGGCGAAGTACCGAGGCGGCGCCTCAAACTGTCCGCAAAGCTGCTGCAAGACATAGTTTTCGGTCAGCGGCCCTTTGAATTGATAGTCATTCTGCAAGAGGATGGCGCTGTTGTCGATGCCTGCCATGTGCTTAAGCAGCCCCGTGTCAAAGACAAAAAGCTTGAAAGCATCCAGCTTATCAAAGGCTGCAAGGGGATGTTCCATTTTCGAGACATTATAGACGCGGTTTAACATTCCGGCAGATACCAGCCATTCGATTGCTTCCTCGAATTCCCGTGCCCGTGCCCCTTCACGGACGGCGCCGTACATAAACTTTTCATTGGGCTTGGCAAGCTGCGCCACAATGCTGCGGAATACCATGAGGATGCGGCCGCTGTTAATCCGCCCGTTGTGCTTAGAAAAATCATTTTCATAGATTTCGATCAATTCGCGCTGTATCTGCGAAACCCTGGCCGGATCCCTGTGACGGATCCAGGAAGCCACGCACTCCGGCATCCCGCCGATAATAAGGTAGCAGTTATAGGCGTCCATCAGCCGGTCGTGGAAAAGTGTCTCAATCGCCTGTCCTTTTTCTATGGTACAGTAATACTGATAGAGGCTTTCATCTGTGGCCTGCAAAAATTCATCAAAGGTTAGAGGACGGATATTTAAAAGATTCACCATGCCGACAGGATAGGATTTCGGCTGGGCAAGCAGCGTTCCCAGGAGGCTGCCGGCCGCAATGACATGGTATTCGTTGGCTTTTTCCCTGAAATACTTGAGCGCGTTTAAGGCCTCCGGGCATTCCTGAATTTCATCGAAGATGACAAGGGTTTTTTCGGGAAGGATTTTTTCACCGGCAATCAGGGAGAGAAGCTCCAAAATCCGCTGTGGGTTTTTATTGGTTTTAAAAATGGATTTCAGTTCCTCTTCCTCATCGAAATTGAAGTAGACATATTTTTCGTAGCAGGTTTTCCCGAACTCCTTCATGAGCCAGGTTTTTCCCGTTTGCCGCGCGCCTTTGAGCACCATTGGCTTACGGTCATCGTCTGTTTTCCAGCGGATCAAATCCTGGATTGCATTCCGCTTCACCTGCATCACCGTCCTTTCTTTAAAACAAGTATAGTTTAACACGTTTTTACGGTGATTACAAACAAGAATTACACATTTTTACAACAAAAATCACAATAAAATTACACGTTTTTACAAAAAATCAACTCATATAATCACTGTTTTCCGGCTGCTCATCTTCTCTCCCAGTATTTCCCAAAATCCGTCGAATAAAATAGGATTCCCCACATAAAATATCAGATAAAACTTGATTATCGACCATAAAATATGATAAAATCAGGGAAACGCACCTGCCAAAGGGGGAAGATGCGCGTCCCGCTTTGCCTGCGGAAACCATCATGCGAAAAGGAGACTTAAATTATGAGCAGATTGGAAATCATTTCTCCGAATCGAGCGCGGATTGTCATGGAAGGGCTTTACAAAGATCTGGAGCGGAGGATCGAATCAAGCCCGCCCGGACTCTGTCCCGTGGACATGGCCCGCGCTTTTTTGGAGCTCTGCCACGCCCAGACCTGCGGGAAATGCGTGCCCTGCCGGATCGGCCTTGGGCAGCTAAACCAGCTGATCCGCGACGTTTTGGGCGGGAAAGCCACAATGGAAACCCTGGATCTGATGGAAAAAACTGCCCTTTCCATCATGGAGTCCGCAGACTGTGCCATTGGCTACGAAGCAGCCAATATGGTGTACAAGGGACTGATCGGTTACCGGGACGACTATGTGGGGCACATTAAGAACGGACGCTGTACATGTACATACAACCAGCCGGTGCCCTGCGTGACGCTCTGTCCGGCTCACGTGGACATTCCCGGCTATGTGGCGCTTGTGGGCGAAGGGCGGTACGCGGACGCCATCCGGCTGATCCGTAAGGATAATCCGTTCCCGACCACCTGCGGCTTCATCTGTGAGCATCCCTGCGAGGCCAGGTGCCGCCGGAACATGGTGGACGCGCCCATCAACATCCGCGGCATCAAGCGGTTTGCTGCCGATTATGCCGGCGTTGTGGAACCGCCGAAATGCATGCCGTCCACAGGCAAGCGCATCGCCGTCGTGGGAGGCGGCCCGGGCGGATTAAGCGCGGCTTACTACCTTCAGCTCATGGGACATCAGACGACCGTATTTGAGATGCTTCCGAAGCTCGGCGGCATGTTAAGGTACGGCATTCCCAATTACCGCCTGCCGAAAGACCGGCTGGAGGACGATATCAACAGCATTTTAAAGACCGGCGTAAAAGTGAAGTTCGGCGTCAAGGTGGGCCGCGACGTGACGATCCAGAAGCTGCGCTCGGAATATGACGCTGTCTTAATCACCATCGGCGCCAGCGCAGACAGGCGTCTCGGGCTGCCAGGCGAGGATGCCGAGGGCGTGCTTTCGGCTGTGGAATTCCTGCGGAATGTGGGCATGGACGAGATGATGGATATGACCGGCAAAGAGGTCGTCGTCATTGGCGGCGGCAACGTCTCCATGGACGTGGTTCGGACGGCCAAGCGGTTCGGTGCGAAGAAGGTGAGCATCCTGTACCGCCGCCGCAGAAACGACATGACGGCCCTGCCGACGGAAATTGAGGGGGCCATCGCCGAGGGCGTTGAAATCCTGACCTTGAAGGCGCCAGCGTCTCTTGACGTGGATGAGGACGGAAAAATCCGCGGCGTTTACGCGGCGCCCCAGATCATCAGTGCTATCAAGGACGGCCGCGCCAGCGTGAAGAATTCCGGCGAGCCGGATGTTTATATTCCCTGCGATCTTTTGATCCGTGCCATCGGCCAGGCCATTGAGTACACCCATTTTGAGGAAGCCGGAGTCCCGGTTTCCCGCGGAAAGATCATCACCCAGAGCAGCGGTGCCTTTGAGAATATGCCGGGCGTCTTCGCCGGCGGTGACTGTGCCAGCGGGCCGGCGTCGGTGATCCAGGCCATCGCTGCGGCGAAGGTGGTGGCGGCCAACATCGACGAATACCTGGGCTACCGCCATGAGATCACCTGCGACGTGGAGATCCCTGAGCCCAACCTGGAAGACCGCCTGCCCTGCGGCCGCGTGAACATGACGGAGCGGGAGGCCTGCGAACGGATCCATGACTTTGAAGGCGTGGAGAACTGCATGACGGAGAAAGAGGCGCATCAGGAGGCGTCCAGATGCCTGCGCTGCGATCATTTCGGATACGGAATCTTTAAGGGAGGCAGGGAAAAATTATGGTAAATATTACGATTGACGGAAAGAAAATTTCGGTAAAAGAGAATACGACAATCATGGAAGCTGCCGCCGCCTGCGGGATCCCGATTCCGAAGCTCTGCTATTTGAAGGATATCAACGAGATTGCCGCCTGCCGTGTTTGTGTCGTGGAGGTGGAAGGGAAAAAAAGGCTGATTACCTCCTGCAACAACGTGGCCGAGGAAGGCATGGTGATCTACACCAACAGCAAGAAGGTCAGAAACCACAGGCGCAACACGGTGCAGCTCATCCTGTCTCAGCATGATACCCGCTGTGTCGCATGTCCGCGCTGCGGAAACTGCAGTCTCCAGAACATCGCAAGGGACTTGAACATCCTGGAAATCCCCTTTAAGCAGGAGCCGGAGTACCGGCCGTGGAACCGGGAATTCCCGTTAATCCGCAATTCGGAAAAGTGCATCAAATGCATGCGCTGCGTCCAGATCTGCGACAAGGTTCAGGGGCTCGGCGTTTGGGACGTGGAAGGAACCGGCTCCCGGACGACCATCAACGTGTCCGGCTTAAAGACCATCGAGACGGCCGACTGTTCCCTCTGCGGCCAGTGCATTACCCACTGCCCGGTGGGTGCGCTGACGGCCAGGGATGATACGGAAAAGGTCTGGGAGGCCATTGAAAACGATGACATGGTTGTCGTGGCCCAGGTGGCTCCGGCTGTCCGTGCCGCATGGGGCGAGGAGCTTGGCCTCTCGCCGGACGAAGCCGGCATCGGAAAAATCATGGACGCCTTAAAGCGCATGGGCGTGGATTATGTGTTTGATACGGTGTTCTCCGCGGATCTTACGATCATGGAGGAAGGAAACGAGTTTGTGAAACGGTTCACAAGCGGAGAGCTTTCGGAGCGGCCCATGTTCACATCCTGCTGTCCCGGCTGGCTCCGGTTCGTGAAGAGCCAGTTCCCGCAGCTCGTGAAATACCTGTCCACAGCAAAATCGCCGCAGCAGATGTTCGGCGCCGTCATGAAGACGTATTTTGCGGAGAAAATCGGCGTTCCGCCGGAGAAGATTTTCACCGTGTCCGTAATGCCCTGTGTGGCGAAAAAGAGCGAGCGTGAGATGGAGTTATTCTACGGCGAATATGCCGGCCATGACATCGACGCGGTCATCACGACAAGGGAGTTAGTGAAGATGATCCGCTCGGCGCACATAAGCCCTGAGACGTTGACAGAGATCGAGAGCGACAGCCCGATGCACGACGGAACCGGCGCCGGCGTGATCTTCGGTGCAACCGGCGGCGTCATGGAGGCGGCCCTGCGGTCGGCTTACTATATTATTAAAAAGGAAAATCCGCCGGCCGATGCGTTCCGCGCCGTAAGAAGCGAGGGATTCGGCGCCAACGAAGGCGTTCAGGAGGCGGAATTCCAGATCGGCGATATTACAGTCCGGACGGCTGCCGTCAGCGGGCTTGGAAATACGAGACGGCTCCTGGAGAGAATCGAGCGCGGCGAGGCCCACTACGACTTCGTAGAGGTTATGGCATGTCCCGGCGGCTGCGTTGGCGGCGGCGGACAGCCGATCCACGACGGTGAGGAGCTGGCGTTCTTACGCGGAAAGAAGCTTTACGCCCTCGATGCCGAGGCAGAAATCCGCTATTCCCACGAGAACCCGGATATTCAGAGGCTGTACGGAGAATATTTCGGAGCGCCCATGTCTTATCGGTCACATATGCTTTTGCATACGGAGCATCAAAAGAAATAGGGACAAAGGTAACGGAAAGCCCCTGGCCGCGCGATTGGCGCAGCCAGGGGCTCTAATAAACGCAGGAGAGTCATCAGTGCCGCATGGAAAAACCACCCTCAAAATTTTTCCACCCCCTTGCCACCACCCCTCAAACCTGATAAAATGAAATTCCAGGGCGCTGAAAAAGGGCCCTTAAAGGCGTGCAAAGGAGAATTACAAAAAATGTTTATCATAGCAGGACTTGGGAACCCCACGAGGGAGTACGAAGGGACGCGGCACAACGCCGGTTTTATGGTCATGGATGCGCTGGCCGACAAGCTGGGGACGGATATTTCCGAGAAAAAGCACAAGGCCCTCTGCGGCCGCGGCGTCATTGGAGGCGAAAAGGTCATTCTTTTAAAGCCCCAGACATATATGAATTCCAGCGGGGAAAGTATCCGGGCGGCTGCTGATTATTATAAGGTAGATCCGGAAGACATCCTGGTGGTTTACGACGACATCAGCCTGGCGCCGGGCCAGCTCAGGATCCGCGCGAAGGGCAGCGCCGGCGGCCACAACGGCATCAAAAGCATCATCGCCCATCTCGGCACCCAGGAATTTCCGCGGGTGAAGGTGGGCGTCGGCGAGAAGCCGCCCAGAATGGATCTGGCAGACTATGTGCTCGGGCATTTTTCCGCCGAGGAGAAGAAAATCATGGAGCAGGCGGTAAAGGAAGCGGCTGACGCTGTCTGCGAGATTGTTTCCGAGGGAATCGACAAGGCCATGAACGATCACAACGCAAAAAAAGAAGGCAGATAGGCCGGAAAAACGCATGCATGGGAGGCGCGTATGGGAGAAATATTTGCAAATCCGCTCACAGAGCTGGCGGAATATACGGACATCGAGCGGGATCTTTCGCTGGGACGCGGCCCCGTGCAGCTTTGCGGGGTGACGGATTCCCAGAAGGTGCACCTGATGCACGGGCTGACGGAGAAAAAAGCGTGGAAGCTCATCGTGACCTACGATGACACCAGAGCCAGGGAAATTTACGACGATTTCTGCTATTTTGAGAAAAATACGTGGCTGTACCCGGCCAGGGATCTTTTGTTTTACAGCTCGGACATCCACGGAAACCTCTTGACGAGACAGCGGATGCAGGTGTTTTCCAGACTGATCGAGGAGGAAGGCGGCGTCGTGGTGACGACGCTTGACGGCCTGATGGATCATCTGCTCCCGCTTTCCATGATAAAGGAGAGCTGCCTTCATCTTTCCGGCGGCCAGCTTCTTGATTTAAAGGAGACGGCAGAGTGGCTCGTCTCCATGGGTTATGAGCGGATGGGGCAGGTGGACGGCATGGGCCAGTTCTCCATCCGCGGCGGAATCCTGGACATTTTCCCGCTGACCGAGGAACAGCCTTTGCGAATTGAGCTGTGGGGCGACGAGGTGGATTCGATCCGCACCTTCGACCCGGAGAGCCAGCGTTCCATCGCCCAGCTTTCCGAGGCCGTCATCTACCCGGCGGCCGAGACAGTGTTGAAGGAAGAACAGGTGTCCGACGGCTTAAGCCTCATTGAAAAAGAGGGGAAAAAGCAGGAAAAGAAATTCCGCGATGCCATGAAGACAGAGGAGGCCCACCGGATTTTTATGGCGGTAAAGGAGCTTTCCGAGTCCCTCAGAGAGGGCTTTGACGTCAGGGGGCTGGACGGCTATATCCGCTATTTCGTGAAAGAGACGGTCTCCTTTCTGGATTACATGAGAGACGCCGGAAAAGAGGGCGGCCTGGCGGTGATCTTAGACGAACCCCAGAGGCTTAAGGAAAAAGGCGAAACCGTGGAGATGGAATTCCGGGAGAGCATGGGGAACCGGCTGGAAAAGGGCTACATCCTGCCGGGGCAGGCGGAGCTTCTCTACCCGGCGAAAGCTGTGCTGGCGGCGCTCCAGGATAAGGAAAGCCTGCTGTTTACGGGCCTCGACCAGAAGCTTCCCGGCATGTCCGTGAAGAAAAAGTACAGCATCACAGGGAAAAACGTAAACTCCTACCAGAACAGCTTTGAGCTTTTAATCAAAGACCTGACGGCATGGAAAAAAGAGGGCTGGCGCGTCGTCCTTTTGTCGGCGTCCAGAACCAGGGCCAGCCGTCTGGCCGGCGACTTGAGGGAGTATGACCTGCGCGCGTTCTGTCCCGAGGATCCCGGCCAGCCCGTGAAGCCTGGCGAGCTTCTCGTGACCTACGGAAAACTCCACAAGGGCTTTGCCTACCCGCTTATCAAATTTGTCGTCATCACCGAGGGCGACATGTTCGGGGCGGAGCGCAGGCAGAAGAAGAAAAAGCGCTATCACTACGAGGGCCGGAAGATTGCAAGCTTTGCGGAACTGACCGTCGGCGACTATGTGGTGCATGAGAGCCATGGCCTCGGGATTTACCGCGGAATCGAAAAGATCGAGCAGGATCATGTGACGAAGGACTATGTGAAAATCGAGTATGGCGACGGCGGGAATCTGTACCTGCCGGCGACGAAGTTAGAGGGAATCCAGAAATATGCCGGCTCCGATGCGAAAAAGCCGAAGCTCAATAAGCTTGGCGGCAGCGAGTGGACGAAGACAAAGACACGCGTCAAGTCGGCAGTGAAAGAAATTGCAAAGGAACTGGTGGAACTCTATGCCGCCAGACAGAATACGGACGGCTTCCAGTACGGGCCGGATACGGTCTGGCAGAAGGAATTTGAGGAGATGTTCCCTTACGAGGAAACAGAAGACCAGCTTGCAGCCATCGAGGATACGAAGCGGGATATGGAAAGCAGAAAAATCATGGACCGGCTGATCTGCGGCGACGTGGGCTACGGGAAGACGGAAATTGCCCTGCGGGCGGCCTTTAAAGCCATCCAGGAGGGAAAACAGGTAGTCTATCTTGTTCCCACGACGATTTTGGCCCAGCAGCATTACAATACCTTCGTCCAGCGGATGAAGGATTTCCCTGTCCGCGTCGATCTCATGTCGCGGTTTAAAACGCCGTCGGAGATCAAGCTGACGTTAGAGGGCTTAAAAAAAGGCTATGTGGACATTGTCATCGGCACTCACCGCGTCCTTTCGAAAGATGTGGAGTTTAAAAGCCTCGGCCTTTTGATTATCGACGAGGAACAGCGGTTCGGCGTGGCCCACAAGGAAAAAATCAAGCAGATGAAACAGAACGTGGACGTCCTGACACTGACGGCGACGCCGATTCCGCGGACGCTGCACATGAGCCTTGTGGGGATCCGCGACATGAGCGTCTTGGAGGAGCCGCCGGTGGACCGGGTGCCGATCCAGACGTATGTGATGGAGTACAACGACGAGATGGTGCGGGAAGCCATCCACAGGGAGCTGGCCCGCGGCGGGCAGGTGTATTATGTGTACAACCGCGTCAACAATATCGACGAGGTGGCAAATCACGTGGCGGCGCTTGTGCCGGAAGCCACGGTGGCGTTTGCCCACGGGCAGATGCGGGAGCACCAGCTTGAGCGGATCATGCTGGATTTTGTGGCCGGGGACATCGACGTCCTCGTCTCCACCACCATCATCGAGACGGGTCTTGACATTCCCAACGCCAACACCATGATTATTCATGATGCCGACCGGCTCGGGCTTTCCCAGCTTTACCAGATCCGCGGCCGCATCGGCCGTTCCAACAGGACGTCGTTTGCATTTCTCATGTACCGGCGGGATAAGCTTCTTAAGGAAGAGGCGGAAAAGCGGCTCCAGGCCATCCGGGAATTTACGGAGCTGGGTTCCGGCATCAAGATTGCCATGCGTGATCTGGAGCTTCGCGGCGCCGGGAATATTTTAGGTGCGGAACAGCACGGCCACATGGAGGCGGTGGGGTATGACCTGTACTGCAAGATGTTAAATGAGGCGGTGGCGGCGTTAAAGGGGAACCGGGAGGTCGAGGAGAGCTTCGATTCCACGGTGGACTGCGACATCGACGCGTTCATCCCCGACACGTATATCCGGAACGAGTATCAGAAGCTCGATATCTACAAACGGATTTCGGCCATCGAGACCGACGACGAGTACATGGATATGCAGGATGAGCTGATGGACCGCTTCGGCGATATCCCGCGGCCGGTGGATAACCTCCTTCGAGTGGCCGAGCTAAAGGCCATGGCCCACAGGGCGTATGTGACCGAGGTGGACATCAACCGCCAGGAAATCCGCTTCGAGATGTACCAGAAAGCAAAATTAGACGTATCCGGCATCCCGGCGCTCATCGGCGAGTACAAGAATGCCCTGCGGTTCGTGCCCGGGGAAAAGCCGTTCATGCTTTATCAGGATAAGCGGTCGAAGAATAAGGACTGCGAGAAAATGATGGAAATGGCGAAGGAAATTTTGGGAAAGCTGGCGGAGCTTGGGGATAAGCCGGCGGCGTAACCATACCGCCGCATCCCACAAATAAAACAATTCAAAAGAGGCACAAAAAAATGAATAAGCAGAAAAAAGCAGATTTACTGCTTCTGATGATTACCGCCTTCTGGGGCACTTCCTATTATTTGACGGACATAAGCCTGACAGACCTGCCGCCAATGTTTCTCAACGCATTTCGGTTCCTGTCCGCTTTTTTCGTGCTGGGAATCGTATTCCGCAAAAAGCTGATGAATATGAACAGGACGACGATTCGTTACAGCCTCCTGGTAGGACTTGTTTTAACCGGAACCTATATCTTTTACGGATACGGCATATCCCGGACTTCGCTGTCCAACGCAGCTTTTATCAGCGCGCTGCCGGTGGTAATCACGCCGGTTTTTGCCTATTTTATTGATGGGACGCGGCCGGGCCGGAAAATGCTGTTCTGCATCGCCGTGTGTGCGGTCGGACTGGCGCTTTTAACGCTGGATGACCGCCTGCGCCCTGCCGTGGGGGATGTGATATGCCTCGGCGTCCCGGTCTGTTATGCCCTGGATCTGACGATGACGGAGAGAGCCGTCCGGCATGAGGAGGTGGACGCGCTGGCGCTTGGCGTGTGCCAGTTGGGCGTAGTTGGGATCATTACCTTTGTGCTGTCCATCCTTTTTGAGGAACCGCATCTTCCGACGACGGCCGCCGCGTGGTTCTCCTCCCTGTTTTTAGGCTTCTTCTGCACAGGGATTTCATTTGTGATTCAGGCTGTCCAGCAAAAATATACGACAGCCAGCCATGTGGGGCTGATTTTTACGCTGGAACCTGTCTTTGCAACGCTTGTTGCCTTTGTCTTTGCCAACGAGGTTCTTGCTCCCCGCGGGTACCTTGGCATGGCACTCATGCTTTTAAGCTTATTGTTCATGGAGCTGGATCTGCCAGTTAAAAGAAAGCAGTCTATGGAGTATCGGGAAAACCTTTCATAGTTGCCGGAGCCGCCTCGGAAACCATGCAGCAGTTTCCGGAGCGGCTCCGTTTTTTCTAGTCATGAATCCCTTTTACAAGTGGGATCAGCCTGACGTCATGTAAAACCAGGGCCCTTATAACGCCCAGAGCCAGGTAATAGAGGGCCAGAGAGATGCCAGACTGCGGCAGGGCACATGGCGCATTGATCGCACCTTACATCTCCTTATTTTTCATAATCCGGACGGAGAACCAGATCGACACAGCATACATAACAGCCACCAGCGCAGTCACAAAAGCAGGAAGCAGCACAGGTGAGCTGACGGCTGCGTTAATCATGGGGGAATCAGCAGGCAGTCCGGGAAGAAAGAACAAAGTCACTAAAAAACCTGCTGCCGGAATATACATAAATACCCGGCCTTTGATAGAGCCAAATTTGTAATATCCCGGAAGCTGAAACACCGTGTAAAGCGCAAACAAGAACAGGCCGCCAATGGCCGCGTTCAGAATGTCTGACCGTTTAACGGTTTCGCCCAAGGCCCGCAATACAATCGGCTGCGTGATAAGGGAAACCACCAGAGCGATGGCTCCAAGCACAGCAACAAAGAGATACCGCCCTATTACCATTTCCCCTTTCTTTACAGGCAAAATGCCGTATAGGCGTTCCATGCTGTTTTTCTCTGCGACGGAAAAAGGATAGCCGGTTGTCATGGCGATAAAGCACATGGCAAAAGAGACTCCCGTCAGTATGGAGCGGTTGACAGCCGCGAAAGCGATGGGAAGAAGCATAGTAAAACCAATTAGTTTAACATACGGTTTTATAAGGGAAAAATCCAGTTTCGCAGCTTTCAGTATATTACTCATAATCTTCCCCCTTCCTGCTTGTAAAAACGACGATTTCATCAATGGCTGCCGGTTCAATGTCCAATGCAGGAAATGCGCCAATATCTTCGGTTTTGACGAGAGCTTCAAAACCAGTCGGGAAAATGCGGACGCCTATGGCCTTCGCCTGCAAATCAGCGGACAGTTCATTCCTGCCGCCTTTGATGATACGAAACATATCAACAAATTCATCTTTGATGCCGCTGAAAAACAGTTCACCATAACTGATATATGTGATATAATCAGCAGCCCGTTCCAAATCGCCGGTAATATGGGTAGAAAATAGAACGCTGTGTTCCCCGTCCTCGATGTATTCCGAGAGGATCTGAAGCAATTCATCTCTGGAAACAGGATCAAGGCCGCTGGTAGGTTCATCCAAAATCAGCAGCTTTGCGTCATAGGAGAACGCACAGGCCAGCATCAGCTTCATCTGCATCCCTTTTGAAAGTTCCCTGACCTTTTTAGCCGGAACAATATGAAACTTTCGCAGCATTTCAGCAAACCGCTCCGAATTCCAGTTGGGATAGAAAACGGAGATAGATTTTTCGACCTCAGTAACTTTCCAATCATCACTGAAATAGTTGGTATCAAATACAACGCCAAGTTCTGCCTTTGCCTTCTGCTCGTCAGCGATATTATCCAGGCCCATGATTTTGATTTCTCCGCTGCTGCGCTCCAGCATATTCAGAATGAGCTTGATTGTAGTTGTTTTGCCGGAGCCGTTTGGCCCGATCAGCCCCATAATATATCCTTTGGGGAGAGAGAAAGTAATATTGCGAAGCTGAAAATGGTCAAAGGATTTCGACAGATTTTTTACCTCCAAATAATTAGTCATCTGTATTCGCCTCCAATAAAATATCTAAAAGATGGTGCAGCTCTTCCTTGGATAGGTTGGCAATTTTCGCCGCTTTTATAGCTTCTGTTATACCATTTTCTACTTTACGGATTAGCTGCTCTTTCATAAGCTCAGAACCGCTTCCCAATACAAAACAGCCGCGGCCCTGAACATTCTTAACAAACCCTTCCTGTTCCAGTTCCGTATAGGCCCTCGTAACTGTTAAGACACTGATCTTTAAGTCCTTCGCCAGAGTCCGGAGAGACGGCAATGTCTCCCCTTCTTTCAGCTCACCGGACAGGATAGCGGCTTTAACCTGCTGTTTAATTTGCTCGTAAATGGGTATGCCCGATATATTTGAAATGATTAGCTTCAACCTGCCGTCACTCCTTTTATCTAAACTATTATATTGTTATATATAACAGTATAACATATGAGACAGATGATGGCAATAACAGATTTTCTGCACTGCCTGCATTTCTGGACAGGCCGCCCGCAGGGCGCTATAATAAGGCCAGATACAGAAATCTGAATGGAAACGGAGGAAATCTGTGATGAAAAAAGTGATGATTCTTGTAATCGACGGCTGTGCGCCGGAATATCTGACGGAAAAGACGGCGCCGAACATCTTTCGGCTTGCCGGGGAACGGGGATTTTTTAAGACCGTACAGGGGGCGATGCCCTCGGTGACAAACGTGAACCACGCCTTCATCCTTTCGGGGCGGTGGCCAGCCGAGACAAAGGTGGTAGGAAATTATTTTTATGACAGGGCCACGGGAAAAGAGGGGTTCATCGAGGAACGCGGCTTTATGAAGGCCGAAACGATTCTCCAGCATGTCAGGAAACAGGGCGGAAAGACGGCGCTTTTCACGGTAAAGGGAAAAGTCCTTGGCGTCTACGGCGACGGGGCTGACATCGGAATCAGCGCCCAGGCGCCGGAGGCAGCGCTTCTTTCGCGCTACGGCCTGGAGGCGCCGCCGGCCATCGACAGTGTGGAGGCGTCGGAGTGGATTGTGAAGGCGGCATACCGCTGCATCGAAACGGACAGCCCCGAGCTTTTGTACTGCACGACCAACGATTACATTTTCCATCATTTTGCGCCGGGCGCTGAGGAGGCGAGGGCGCAGATCCGGGCCATCGACGCATACATAGAAAAGATCGCCGAACGGGAGCCGGAGCGTCAGATTTACATCACGGCCGACCACGGCATGAACAAGAAAACCAGGATTGTCAATTTCCAGACGGCCGCAGGAAGGGCCGGCTTTGACGTTTACTGCCTGACACCGTTAAAAGACCGGTACGTGGAAAACCATATTTACCAGGAGGGCGGCATGCTCTACGTGTTTTTAAAGGATCCGTCCCAGGCGGAGGCGTTCCGGGATTTTGCAGCCGCACAGCCGTACATGGAGCAGGTACTCACGGCCGGTGAGGCGGCCGTTCGGTACCATCTTCCGGAGGGGCCCATCGGCGATTACGTCCTCTTGACGGAAAAGGACAGCGCCTTCGGGGAATGCAGTGAGGAAATCCTCTATACGGAGGAATCCAGAACCCACGGCTCCCTTTATGAGCGCGAGGTTCCCCTCCTTGCCATAAACCCGGAGCGGGGAAAAGAGGAGTACGCATATTCCAAAGACATCGCCGCTCATCTCATGGGGATTTCCTGCTAACATGATGTGTCTCCGGACTATGTTTTTTCATAGTAACTCATAAGTTTATCAGTAATTTACAAAAACAGAGTGGGAAGCTATGATGAAATCAGATAACAAAGGGATTTCAGAAAAAACAGAAGGAGGCATCTTATGAAGATTACAAAAGTCGATGTACTGAGAGCAAAACCCAACGAGCGCGGCTGGACGCCGGTTTTGTGCCGGATTTATACGGACGAGGGAATTTACGGCGACGGAGAAGCGGCACTGGGATACGGCGGCGTCTCCCGGTCGGCCTTTGGGATGGTTCAGGACTGTGCGGCCAGGATTCTTGGCATGAACCCGTTAGAGCATGAGGTGATCTGGAACCACCTTTACCGGAACTGCTTCTGGGGACGGAACGGCGGGCCCCTGGTGTTCGGCGGCATCAGCGCCATCGACATCGCCCTCTGGGACATCAAGGGAAAGGCATACGGCGTGCCGGTTCATGAGCTTCTGGGCGGAAAACAGAGGGAAAGCCTGAGGGCTTACGCCAGCCAGATCCAGTTTGGCTGGGGGCCGGATTACACACCGGCCAGGAGTCTTGAGGACTACGCCAGAGAGGCGAAGAAAGCCATCGACGATGGCTATGACTGCGTAAAAGCCGATTTCTTTTCCTACAAAGAGGGAGAGGGGCGGTTCACGGAAAACGAACAGGCCGGGCTTTTGAGCCAGGCTCATATGAAGTTAGTCGAAGAGCGGATTGTAGTCACCAGGGAGGCCATCGGGCCGGATAACGACATCATTTTAGAGAACCACTGCTACACAGACGCGCAGTCGGCCGTCCAGATGGCGAACATGGCAAAGGCGTACCGCATGTTTTACTTCGAGGAGCCGACGACGCCGCACCCGGAGCTTTTAAGCTATGTCCACCGGGAGACGGGGCTTCCGGTCGCCAGCGGGGAGCGGATTTTCTCCAGATGGCAGTATGAAAAGTTCTTTAAAGAGCAGGCAATCCAGATCGCACAGCCGGACATCGGCACAAGCGGCGGGATCACCGAGGTGAAAAAAATCTGCGATATGGCGTTTACCCATGACGTAGGGATCCAGATCCATATCTGCGGAAGCCCCATCGTCACGGCCGCCTCGCTCCAGCTTGAGTGTACGCTGCCCAACTTCGTGATCCACGAACAGAACGTCTGGAGCCTCGCACCGTCCTGCCGGGAGCTGGCAATCCATGACTACCAGCCCCACGGCGGAAAGTTCCTGATCCCGGATCTGCCGGGAATCGGAAACGAGATTTCCGAAAAGGCCTTTGCAGAAGGCGAGGTCGTTACGATAAAATAGGTGTGCGGCAGAAAAACCTGCGTTACAAAAGCCGGTGCTGCAAGGTGCGGTTCGTGACAAAAACACAGGCCAGCGTCACCGCGGCGACAATCCCCTCGGTGAGAACCATGGCCCACCATACGCCGTCAAGGCCGAGCCAGGCCGGAAGAAGATATAAAAGCAGCCCGCTGAGGATGAGTCCTCTCAGAAGGGACAGCACCGTGGAGGTGCGTGTCCGCAGGATGGACTGGAAATAAAAGGTGGCCCAGATGTTGATGCCCATAAACAGGAACGAAATAAAATAAATCCGCATGATGCCCGGGGCTGCGGAAAGCACCTCGGGCGTCGCGTCCATGAAGAAGCAGATGATCTGCGCCGGGAACAGAATGCCCGACAGCATGAAAACAATGCCCATGGCGATGACGGTCAACTCCGAAATCCGGCGCAGGCTGGCAATCCGCCTGATCTGTCCGGCACCGAAATTTGTCGTTGCAATCGGCTGGATGGTCTGCCCTACGCCGGTGAAAATGTGCTGGAACATGCCGGAGCAGGTTAAGACGACGCCGAAAACAGCCAGGGCGGTCTCCCCGCCGTAGCGCATGATCTGATTATTCAGGATACAGGTCAGGATGATAAAGGCAAATTCCAGCACGGAGGCGCTGAAGCCAGCCGTGACGGACTTGAAAAATGCCTTCGTAAGCTTCCATGGCCTCACAAGCGTTAAGCTGCTTTTTTGTGAGAACAGGTAAGCGCAGAGCACGAAAAGCTGAATCACGGTGCCGCCGGCCGTGGCGATTGCCGCACCTGCCATCCCCATGCCCATGGGGAAAACCAGGAACCAGTCTCCGAAAACATTAAAAACCCCGCCGGCGATGACGGCGCCCATAACCACATTGGGCGCGCCGTCGCACCGCACCATGCAGGTAAAATAAGCCGACAGGATAAAGGCCGGGAATGTCCCGATGATCCAGTCGCCGTACTCCAGGACGAGAGGCATGAGAGCGCTGCTTGCCCCGAATAAGGTAAAAATTTCTTTGCGGAACAGGGCTGTAAACGGCCACACAAGGGCAGTCAGAACCAGTACCAGGATCAGGGAAGCCGTGTAGTAGGCGTTGGCTTTTTCCATGCGGCCCTCACCGCGCGCTTTTCCGAAGCGGACAGAGCCGCCGATGCCGCAGAGAAAGCCGAACAGGGAGGCAACCCCCATGATCGGATAGATGACCGCGCAGGCGGCCGTTCCGTCTGTGCCGACGCCCTTCCCGATGGCGATGGTGTCGACAAAGCTGTATATGGTCGTAACCAGGGCCGAAAAAAGCGAGGGAGCCAGGAATTTCAGATACAGGCTCCCGATTTTGTCTTTCAGTAAATCCATATCTTTCTTATCCTCCTTTTCTTGACTTCTTTCCCGCAGCGTCCTATTATAAAGTCTAATATTATATGAGAGTCAATAGGAGCAGAAAAAATGGCAGATAAAAACCACCTGTTTTCCATCGGCCGGCTGTCGAAGCTGACAGGTGTGCATGTCCAGTCTCTTCGCTATTACGAGGAGATTGGGATTTTGAAGCCGGCCTATGTGGATCCGGACAGCCAGTACCGGTATTATACGTTTCAGCATGTGAAAATCGTGGAGGCAATCCAGTTCTGCGTGGAGCTCGATATCCCGTTAAAGCAGTTTAAAGACTTTCTTCTGGAAACAGACGGCCAGATTGATTACGCGAAGCTGATGGCACATGGAACCAGGCTGGCAGAGGAAAAGATGAAACGGATCCGGAAGCGGCTGGCATTTCTTAAAGAAGTAAAAAACGAGCTGGCCCATGCGGAGGAGTGCCGGGTCAGCCCATATGTGAAGCGGTATTTCCCGGAACGGCTTTGCTGGACCGTTCCCTATGAGGGGATACAGAGAGGCACGGAATTTTACGGGGCTTTTTACCGTCTGATGTCCGATATGGAGGCGCGCGGGCTGCCGGCCGGATATTACAGCGGACAGTTCCAGATATGTTCAGGCGGCCAGGCCAGATCGTATCTTTTTCTTGCCATCCGGGAAACGGAAGAGAAAATCATGGAAGATCCCCGGATTCTTCGAATCCCTGCCGGTGACTATCTCTGCACGGTTTTAAAGGAGAGCGGAATTCATAACGCGCCGGCGCATTTCCCGGAACTGTTTTCCATGAATTATGACAGGACTGTTGTCGAGGTGGAGCTGTGGTCGGAAAAATTCCCGTATTCGGAGCCTTTTTTTGAACTGCGGTGCAGCCTGCCTGGGGCAGAGGCGCCGTAACGGCTGAAAAAATACATTCTGACAGTTGCATTTCCGGCCCGGCAGCGGTAAGATTAAGGGCATGGAGGTGCTTGGAAGATTATGTACAACGAGCTGACGAAAAATGACATAAAAAAGATGGAAGAGGAGATCGAGTACCGGAAGCTGGTGGTGAGAAAAGAAGCCATTGAGGCGGTAAAAGAAGCGCGGGCCCAGGGCGATCTCAGCGAGAATTTTGAATATTACGCCGCAAAGCGCGACAAGAATAAAAATGAGAGCCGGATCCGGTATCTGGAGCGGATGATTAAGACGGCGAAGGTGATTGCCGACAACTCCAAAGAGGATGAGGTGGGACTTTACAATACGGTTGACGTGTATTTTGAAGATGACGACGAAACCGAGACCTATAAGGTGGTGACGACGGTTCGCGGCAACTCCTTAAAGGGGCTCATAAGCTCCGAGTCACCCCTTGGAAAGGCGCTTCTCGGGCGAAAGGTCGGGGACCGGATTCATGTGCAGGTCAACGAAAAGAGCGGCTATGACGTGGTAATCAAGAGAATCGAAAAGACCGTGGACGACGGCAGCGATGCCCTCAGAAGCTTTTAGCGGGAAACGGCAGCGGGGGAATGAGACGATGAAAGAAAAAACGCAGGCAAAAACGGGAAGCGGAAAGAAAATTCTTGGCCTTCCGCTTCCATTATATTTCATGGTGTTTGCCCTGACGGCGGCATGTATGGCGGCAGGCTGTGTGCCGATGAGCCTTGTGCCGGCCTTTTTCGTGCTGATGGTGTTCGGCGAGGGCTTAAACACCATCGGGAACACGGTGCCGGTGGTGAAAACGTACCTGGGCGGCTCCGTGATCTGCATTTTAGGCGCGGCGGCCATCGAGGCGGCCGGCCTTCTGCCGCAGCAGACGTATGATACGTTAAATTACTTTGTCAATGACAGCGGCTTTCTCGTGTTTTACATTGCGGCGCTGATTACCGGGAGCCTCTTTAACATCGACAGGAATCTGCTTCTTCGCGCCACGGTGAAGCTGCTTCCGGTGGCCGTGGTTTCCCTGGCGGCCGGGATTCTCCTTTCCGGGATCTTCGGGATCCTTCTGGGAGAGGGCTTCTGGGGCGGCATCCTTTACGTCGGCGTCCCGATGACGAGCGGCGGGATGACGGCAGGAACCGTGCCGTTATCGGCTATCTATTCGGAAACCCTGGGCGTCGATGCGTCGGAGGTGCTCACGAAGATGGCGCCGGCCACGGTGCTTGGAAACTGCGTAGCCATCGTATTCGGCGGACTTCTCAACAATTTCGGGAAGACCCACCCGGAAACCACGGGTAACGGCATGCTGGTAAACGACGGGAAGCCGGTGAAGGCGCCGGCGCCCATGAAGCCCACTTTTGCGCTTTTATGTACCGGCATGGTGATCGCCTTTGCTTTTTACCAGCTTGGGGCATTCCTAAATCACTTTGTGCCGATTATTCCAACGTATGCCTGGATGATTATCGCCGTCGTGCTGGTGAAGGGGACGGGCATCATGTCCGCGGAGCTGGAGGACGCAGCCAGGGAGTGGGGGCAGTTTGCGATCCACAGCTGGACGGCAGCGGCGTTAACCGGCATCGGGTTTACGCTCATCGACCTCAACACGATTTTAAAGACCTTAACGCCCCTTTATCTTCTGGCAGTCGTCCTGATTGTGGCCGTCATCTCTCTGACGGCGGCGTTCCTTGGAAAGCTTGTGGGCTTTTATCCGCTGGAATCGGCCATCGCCGCCGGGATGTGCACGACAAACATGGGCGGCTCCGGGAATGTGGCCGTCTTAAGCAGCTCTCACAGGATGGAGCTCCTGCCCTTCGCGCAGATCGTTACAAGGTCATGCGGGGCGCTGATGCTGACACTTGGAGGGATTTTGGTGCAGGTGGTGGGGTGAGAGTTATTAGGTTCTAAGGGAGGCATGGATGGATAGATTGCGGCATTTATACATTTGCTGTGCCAGAAACGAGTCCTTTTCATTGCCTTTTACTGCCATTTCTGTTATACTTTTTTTCACGGGCAGAGCCTGATTCGCCTTCTATGACGAAAGGCGGATATTGCGATGAGAAAAAAGTTTAAGGATCTGGAATTTAAAGATGCGTTTTTGTTTGCGGCGGCCATGGCGGACGAGGAACTCTGCCGTATGCTGCTGGAGAGGAACCTGGAGATACCGATCCGTGCCGTGCGCGTGCAGAGCGAGAATACGTTTCTGTTTAACTCGGATTACCGAGGGTGCGGCTGGATGTGTTTGCTGACGACGGGGCGGGGACGGTCTTTGACGTGGAGATGCAGACGGTGAACCGCGGGGATCTTCCGAAACGGAGCCGGTTATATCAGGCTCATATGGACGTGGGAGCTTTAAAGCCGGGAGATAGCTTTGACGCGCTGCCGGATAGCTTCATTATTTTCCTCTGAACCTTCGATCCATTCGGCCAGGGGCGGTTCCGCTACATATTTCGGGCCCAGTGCTTGGAGAGCGGTGGAAGCCTGGAGGACGGCGCCTGTCGGGTGTTTTTAAATACAGCCGGATCGAGAGAGGACGAGGTGCCGCCGGAACTGGTGCAGTTCCTGCGTTATGTGGGAGATGGCGCTGGGGTCGGGAACTTCCAGGATGACCCGCTGATTTCCAGAATCCAGGAGAGAATCGCAGGGCTTAAGAAGAGCCGCAGAATGGAGGAGCGTTATATGCTGTTTGCGGAAATGCTTGGAGAAGAGCGGAAGGAAGGGAAAGAAGAAGGCAGAGAGGAAGGGAAGAAAGAAGGAAAAAAGCTGGGAGAGAAACGGATCCTGGAACTTTTAGAAAAGATGGAGGAAGCCGGCTTGCACCCGGATATTTCAAGGTTCAAAAGGGAGCCGGAGTATCTGGAGAAAATGCTTGAAAAATTTCATCTGGCCGACTTCGAACAGTAAGATGGATTCCCGAAATCCGGCCATAACAAAAGAGAAAACGGGAGAGGTATCGGCCTCTCCTTGTCAAAAGAATTCTGTATTATCCAAAAACAAATCAAACTGTTTATTCTGAAACAAATCTTGAAACAAATCGACCCAAAATCAAAAATGAGAGGGCGCAGGCTGTCTGCCCGACTGTTTCGTCTGTCCGATTTTTGGCTGGAATATCATTATCATTGGCGAATATAAAGAGAGAAGGCTAAAACTCTTTTCAGCAATATAGATTTAGCTTTTGTCGCATTGTACAGAAAAAATAGGGAATTTGTATGGTGAGGCTCTAATACCGGCGTAAGGAACCTTTCCGATTGATTTTATTCGTTTAAAAGAGTATAATAAAAACTGGTTTCATATTACTTGAGGCGGAATGCCAGCAAGTTTTGGAAGGTGAAATATGGATTATATATCGGTCAAAGATGTTTCTGAAAAGTGGGGGATCTGCCCTCGCAGGATTCAAACACTCTGTAAGGAAGGCAGGATACCAGGGGCGAATCTTGTGGGGCACTCCTGGATTGTCCCGATAGATGCTGAAAAACCAAAAGATGCACGAATTAAAAGTGGAAAATATGTTCAGAAATCGAAATAATCCACAGGAAAAATAAACAGGGAGCAGAATTATGCAGATTAGCAAGCACGGATCGTTTTACATCAGGAATGGCTGGCCGACAAAGATCATGGATGCATTAAGAGAGCCTCATATTTTTTCTCCTAATAATGAATTGTATGCAGTGGATACAATTGGTGTTGGGCGTGTCATGATTAAAGCCATGCGCTATTGGGCCACTGTATTAGGAATAGCAAGTGAAGGAAAAGACCAGCAGGGAATCTATCATACGCTGACCCCGCTGGCAAATGTTATTGCACAGAATGATCTGTATTGCTCAGATCGGGGGACGCTTTGGCTGCTGCACCGCAATGTCGCCAGAAGCTTTGACGAGGCAACGGCGTGGGCGTGGGCATTTAATATATTTGATCGGTCTTCGTTTACAAAAGAAGAGTTTACGGATGCGTTTTATGTGTATCTTCAGAGGGAGGGAGCTTCCTATGTGCGAAAAGCGGTTGAAAAAGAATTTGACTGTTTTAAAAATACATATGTAAGCGAACAGAAATTTTCAGTGAGCCAGGTGATAGAGGAGAACATGGTTCCGTTTTTTGCACCGCTAAAGCTTATCGAATACAGCGGAAATGGGAGATTTGAGAGGCATAAAACGTCTTCCAGAGAAATTCCGGCACGTATTTTCCTAATTTGTGTCCTTTTAGATAACTCTGAATATTTACAAAGTAATAGGCAAATCAGCCTGGATCAGCTCATGGAAGAGCCTGGCCAGGTGGGAAAATACATGAATTTGAGTTCTTCTGCACTGATTGAAATATTGCAGCGGCTGGACAATGACCAGATGTTGAAACTGGTCAATAATTTTGGGAGCCGCTATATTGAACTGGATAGTATGGATGTTTCAAATATGCTGAACATCTACTATCAAATGATAGGAAGGTAGACGACACATGTCATATACTGAATTGATTAAGCAGGCTGGGGAATACACGTATTCTGCAAATGTCCAGTTTGACCTCGAGACGGATACGAAGCTCATGCGTTTCATTCCAAACGGGACGGCAGTGAAGCTTTTAAGAGAATATTTTACAGATATGTCCCGCTCAAAATCCAATAATCATGCCCGTATTTTATATGGCTCTTACGGAACCGGAAAGTCTCATTTTTTGACTGTACTTGGACAGCTTCTGGGTAAGACTTTTACGGATGGGGCTGCATATCGGACCTTTATAAGCAGAATCCGTGAACATGATCAAGGCCTGGCAAATGATATAGAGGCTTATGTTCAGGATACGAATAGAAAACCTCTTTTAATTGTACCGATTGTTTTTGATTTTGAGGATTTTGATCGTTGTATTTATTTTTCCTTAAAGAAAAAGTTTGACCTTCTGGGAATTAAAATTAGTTTTAAAACATTTTATCATCAGGCGCAAACACTTCTTGAACAGTGGAAGGGAAATGAAGAGTCTTTCAGACGTCTCAACGAGGTCTGCGAAAATGAGAATATAAATCTTGCTGATTTGGAAACTGCCTTGGCAGGGGTTCATCCGCAGGCAGAGGAGAAATTTAACAGGCTGTTTGAGGGGATGACTTTTGGGGTCAAATACGTCTACGAGGTTTCTAATTTAGCAGAAACCCTGGAACTGGCCAATCAGACCATCCGTGACCGATTCAGCGGCATCGTATTTATTTTTGATGAATTTGGAAGGTATATTGAAGATAATATAAAGAGAATCAAGGTGAAATCTGTCCAGGATTTAGCCGAATACTGCGATCACTGTGAGGGAAACAATCACATTATTCTGGTTTCCCACAGGGAAATCAGTCAGTACACACAGAGATACAGCAAAAACCTGGCAGCAGAGTGGAAAAAGGTTGAAGGAAGATATAAGGCCAATTCGATTAACAGCAGACAGGATCAGTGCCTTTCTCTCGTTCGCAGCGTCTTGATTAAGAATGAGGCTGTCTGGAAAATTTTTAAGACCCGATTTCAGGCGGAACTGGCTCGGATGGATGAAGAAGCCATGGACTTTAAAGAATTTTTTGTTAATACGTCAACAGAAAATTCGTTTGAAAGCGGATTCCCTCTGCACCCAATTTCTCTTTTGGCATTGGACCGTCTGGCAAAAAAGGTCGCCCAGAATGATCGTACTTTTTTTACCTATTTGTCAAGCAAAGATGAGAAAAGCCTTTACCGTTTCCTGATCAGGCATGAGCTTGATGAATTCCACTTTGTAGGAATTGATGAGATTTTTGATTATTTTGAGCCGAGCATTAAAGCGGTGCAAAGTGATGAAGCTTACGAGTGGTACAAAAATCTGCTTGCGGCCCTGGCAAAAATGCATGCGAATCTTTACGATGATGCACCAAGCGTGAAGATTCTGAAAGTGATTGCCGTGATTGGGATTATACAGGATTTCGGTGCTTTGGCGGCAGATAAAAAAACAATTTCCAGCGTGATTGACTGCCCCGCAGCTGTCGTTGAGAATGCTTTGGATGAACTGTGCGACAGAAAAATCCTGAAGTATTCTAAGGCGTATCAAAGATATGATTTTTTTGATGCCAGTATCTTTGATGTGGAATCTATGATTGATGAAGAGAGCATCCGTGTGAGCGAAGACGCGGTCATCCGTACATTCAATGAATCTTTTGTCCGCTTTGTCTTATATCCGAATGCATATAATCGGGAATATAAGATTTCGCGTGTATTTATCCCGGTGTATGCAGGAGTGAAGGATATTTCAAAAGGCTCTGTCACAACAAATGGTTGATTTTTGACGAGAAATAGCGTATAATAATAGT
>OLPX01000113.1_pt1 | contig 95355 bp, 134 predicted proteins | sample 1672491 | NCBI WGS metagenome assembly OLPX01 (sample SAMEA3136692, study PRJEB25190) | human gut metagenome | biome: human gut; feature: human-associated habitat; material: faeces | place: Austria | collected 2013
AGGACGTGGAATTCGCGGTGGAAGGCAGCAGGGATGCACAGATTACCATACAGCTTGAGAACGATACAGATTACGAGGTTTACGTTGACGGTGCAGCTGTAGGCAGCATGAAAACCAACATGAGCGGCAAGCTCAGCGTGAGCGTGGAGCTGGAAGAAGGGGTATCGGTTCAGGTTAAGGCTGTAAAGAGAGCATAAAACTTAAGTATCATACAGGCTGGAAGCGATTCCAGCCTTTTTCTGTCAGTTTTTTAAATATTGATTCCATGAATATGAGGAGGTTAACATGGCAAAAGCGAGAACCACCGCATTTTTCTGTAAGGAATGCGGATATGAATCATCCAAATGGATGGGGCAGTGTCCTGCCTGCAAAGCCTGGAATTCCATGGTGGAGGAACCGGTGTCAAAGTCAGCTGGCAGTCAGGGCGGTTTAGGGCGCCTGTCTTCGGGAAGCCAGAAATCCCCGATTCCGGCAGCCAAACCATCCCTTCTATCAGAGATTGACATAGAGGAGCAGGACCGTATATCCACGGGCTTTGGAGAATTGGACCGGGTGCTGGGAGATGGAATCGTGGCCGGCTCCCTGGTGCTGGTGGGCGGAGATCCGGGTATCGGAAAATCCACCCTTCTGCTTCAGGTATGCCGGAATCTGGCAGGCGCGGGACAGCGGGTCCTGTACATATCAGGGGAGGAATCCCTGAAACAGATTAAAATGAGGGCCAACCGCATTGGCCCGGTAACCGGAGAGCTGAAATTCCTGTGTGAGACAAGCCTGGAGCATATTGAGAGGGCCATTGACGCTGAGAATCCCCAGATTGCAGTTATTGATTCCATACAGACCATGTACAGGGAGGAGATATCCTCTGCTCCCGGAAGCGTCAGCCAGGTAAGGGAGTCCACGGGAATCCTGATGCAGATAGCAAAGAGCCGCGGAATTGCCATTTTCGTGGTGGGGCATGTGACAAAGGAAGGCGTGGTGGCAGGCCCAAGGGTATTGGAACATATGGTGGATACGGTACTTTATTTTGAGGGAGACAGGAATGCGTCCTACCGCATTCTGCGGAGTGTGAAGAACCGGTTTGGCTCTACCAATGAGATAGGTGTATTTGAGATGCAGGAACAGGGGCTGGCGGAGGTGGAGAATCCCTCCGAATATATGCTGGACGGCCGGCCTGAGGAAGCCTCCGGCGCAGTGGTGTCCTGTTCCTTTGAGGGCACCAGGCCCATCCTTTTAGAGGTACAGGCCCTGGTGACGGAAACCAATTTCGGTATGCCCAGGCGAACAGCGGCCGGTACGGATTACAACCGTGTCAACCTGCTGATGGCCGTGCTGGAGAAGCGCTGCCGCTATGAGATGTCGCGGCTGGACGCCTATGTGAACATCGCGGGAGGTATGAAGATGAACGAGCCCGCCCTGGACCTGGCCATTATCATGGCCCTTATGTCCAGCTACAAGGACAGGCCCGTGGATTCAAAGATGCTTATATTCGGGGAGGTGGGCCTGTCTGGAGAGGTCAGGGCCGTATCCCAGGCCGGCCAGCGTGTGAATGAGGCTGCCAAGCTGGGTTTTACCACCTGTGTGCTGCCAAAGGTATGCGCGGATAAGATGAAGCAGGTGGAGGGCATACGCCTGATTGGAGTTTCCAATGTGCGGGAGGCCATTGGAATCATATAAATGGAAGCATATAAACTGCAGAATAGAAATGGAAGCGGCAGGCAGGGGTGCGGCCTGCCGCTGTCCCGGCTCTAATCCTTCTCCGTTGTCCGGTTTTCAATATGATATGGCTGCTGCGGTGATTTCATGGTTTTCATATTTTTGCAAATATCAGGAAAAACACTTTTTTTGAAAAAACAGTTGACACTTTCTCAAACCTGTGGTATCCTAATTGAGGTTCGGAAGGGTTCCAAACCAAAGAGATAAACCATAGGGGAATAGTTCAATGGTAGAGCAGCGGTCTCCAAAACCGTAGATGGGGGTTCGAGCCCCTCTTCCCCTGCTGACTATTTTAACGAATAGCCCAACCCGAGGAGAGTCGAGAAATCTTTATTTTATAAGATTTCTGGGCTTTTTCTTTTTGTATGAGTCTATAGTCATATCTATTTTAGCTTTTGGTAGTGACAACTAATTGTCTGATAATTGGTAATTGGAAGCATTGAATAGTATTTGAAGTGTTCCCAAAGTGTTCCCAAAGTGTTCCCACTTTTTATATTTAAATATTCCTTAAATATAATATATGTGTTACAATAAAAAAGAACATATGTTTGGAAAGGATGATTTAGATGACGAGTAAGGAACTGGAAAAGAAAATAGCTGCAATTGATAAAAAATTAGAGAAGATTAAATTACCTCATGGAGAAGGTACAATCTTTTGGAAGAGAAAAAAGAGTTGTTATTTAGGGTATCGAAAAATGATTAACTATCCAGATGGGACATCAGAAAGACATACTGTATATGAATATGACCTTGAACCTTTATTTGCATTAATGAAGAGGGACATTGATAATAAACAGGAACAATGGAGACTAAATCATATGTCATTGCAGTCGGTAAAATCTCATTTAAATAATGATAATGTAATACTATCTGATGCGATAAAACATTGGTTTTATAAATTTAGGTATTTAAATAAGCGTGGCCGGACATTTGACCGTGAAGAATCTACTCTTAAAAACCAGGTATTAAATCACCCATCTTTTTGTAATGCCGAAATACAAGCTATTACCGATATTATAATACAAGACCATATTACAGAGCTTATGAAAAGCTATTCATATTCTACTGTCAAAAAGACATATGAATTATTGAATCAATTTTTTGGATATTATTATTCGCGCAGTATAAATGATAATCCAATGAATACAGTAGTTAAACCAAAAGAAGCGGATGTAAAACGTATTTCATCCTACCAGCCCAAAGATATAAGATTTTTCTCTTCAGGTGAAATAAATACGTTTATTCATGAAGCAATGTTAACCTGGTCTAACGGAAAACCCAAGTATAAATTTGGTGTGGGGTTGATTTTTATTATGTATACTGGTCTTCGGGCCGGAGAGGCTCTTGCTCTTAAGTGGAAATCGTTCATTCCTGATAAACGGTATCTGCTTGTAAAAGAAGCAGCATCATACGAGAAAGAGCGAGATGACAATATGCATCCAACGGGAAAACTTAAAAAGTATAACGATGCCCCAAAGACAAAAGCTGGTATAAGAGATGTGTATCTATTGAAGCAGGCTATTGAATATATTAATATCCTAAAAGAAATGCAAAATCCAAAATCAGTTGAAGAATATGTATTTGCTACAAGTCAGGGTGCAGCAGCCGTTAGTTATTATAATTTAAGAAGAACGTTTAATTTAATATGCAAAAATTGTGGTATTCAAGATGTTGACGAATCAATGGGGTTACACGTACTAAGGCATACATTTGTGTCATTATTATGCCGTAAGGGTATTGATAAATTAATTATTGCAAAAATTGTAGGACAGTCTGATACAGCGATGATTGAAAGGGTTTACTATCATATAATGCAGGAAGAAAAAGATTCTGCAATCATGAAGTTAGAAACAGAAGATGTGGTCGCTAATACTGCAAATGAAATTGTAGTAGCTTCACAATTAGGTGGTTTTGATATAGATAATCTAGCATCTTAAATAGGTATAAAATATTATTCTTTTGCATATACTGGAAATATATGGACATACTAATCATATCCATATTAGACAGTATACGTAAAAGGAGAACATGATTATGGCACGAGGAGTAAGAAAAACACCGCTTTAAAAGTTACAGGCGGAATTATCAGAAGTACAGGCAACCATTGCACAGTATGATGACTGCCTGGAGACAATGAGGGAAAAGGAAAAATCCATTCAGGAACAGATTCAATTAGAAGAATATAAGGAACTAAAAGCTATCCTTGATGAACAGGGAATGACCCTGGATGACATCAAAGAATTGGTATCTACACAGAATGAAATTCAGCAGAGTGCTTAACGGCACTCTGTATTTTTTTATCATTGACACGAACATATGTTTGTGATATCATATAATCAAGAAAAGAACAAGTGTTCTTAATTTGGATAAAGGAGATTAAGGATTATGCCAGGTGTAAAAAGATTAAACCAAAATGGTCTTAGAGATAAGGAGCAGAAAATATATGATTTTATTATACAAGAACAGGAAAGAGTTGGTTATCCTCCATCCATACGAGAAATATGTGATTATATTGGCTTGAAGTCCACATCCTCAGCACATGAATATATAAAATCACTAGAAGCAAATGGACTTATTAAACGTGACAAAACCAAACCAAGGGCACTTGAAATCATATCAAAAAAATCAGAAGAACAAGAGCAGCCACAGTGTGAAGTCATACATGTTCCAATTATTGGTGATGTTGCAGCAGGTACACCTATACTAGCTAATCAAAACGTTGATGGGTATTATCCATTACCTGCCGAAGATTTTGGACAAAAGGACGTATATATGTTACGGGTCCATGGTGACAGCATGATTAATGTAGGGATATATGACGGAGACAGAGTAATTGTAGAAGCATGTGATATCGCTGAAAATGGAGATATTGTCGTGGCCTTAGTTGATGATTCTGCAACCGTAAAACGTTTCTTTAAAGAAAATGGTCGGTATAGATTACAACCAGAGAATGACGATATGTCTCCGATGTATTTTGATCATGTGAGGATACAAGGGAAGGTTATTGGATTGCTAAGGACAATGTAGTGTGATTTAATGGGGGTAAGCATAATGAATGCAAATTGCGTTACTGATATTTTTAAGTTTATGCATCGAGTTATGAATCTGGAAGTGGATGAGAATGAATATTGCAATGATGAGTTATATGATATGTCTACAGACGAGGAGGGGCTTTATGAAGATTACGAAGGACAATCTTAACGAAGTAATGTTTGAAAACCATGATGCGCGTTTGCTTATTGAAGATGTAGTAACCCGTACCAGCGCTAACCTCTATTATTATCATAATATAGAAATCACGGTTCAGAAAGCCTTGGAGATCTGGTATAAAGCGCAAGCCGCAGATGAGGAAGACGATATGATAGGACAATACAGTGTTTCATTTCTTGATTTTTCCAAGGATAAAATACCGGAATTACTATGCTCATAAAATGGGAACCAGAGAACGGTTCCCTATAATTTCCACTACAAACCGAACATACATTCTATTATAATAAAGCTAGAAGAGGTGATTATGTGGAAAGAGTTATATTTCATGTAGATGTAAATTCAGCTTTCTTATCATGGGAGACAACATATCGATGCATTTAGGTGTCCATACAGAGTGCGTAGACGGGTCAGAATGCCGCCAAATGAGTTTGTTTGACGGGAATGGGACTACGAGAAACAAAAATGCGTAGAAATGGCCGTAGATGCGCTTAGGAAACGATTCGGGATTGACAGTATCAATGAATCTCCAAACAGGGATAAAGAAAATTTGATTGACCATATGAGCGGTGGAATTAGTCATGAAAAGCGTACTGTTGATTATGAAAAAGAAATTATTGTGGAATACCTTCCAGAGAATACAAATGTAAGGCTTTTATAGGTGGTCTGGAACAGATATTTAAATTAGTGTACTTTACGGAGGAATATAAATGGGTAATGATAATTTGACAACCAAAGAAGAGATATCCATTGAAAACTTATATAATTTTATTCGTGCCTCACTGGTGGCGCTACAACCAACAGATGGGTTTGGTGAAGCTGATTTTACGTGTCCAATTTGTGGCTCTCAGGCACATATAAAAAGAGTAAAAGGAAAGATTTACAATAATGGAGATATAGAATGTCAGTGTGGGTATTCCTTTCACTTCTAAGTAGATGGATAGAATTTCCAGATACTTAGGAGTGATGATTATGGATAAAAACAAGAATTCCAATGAACCTGATTTTAAAATTAATATGACAGACGAGGATTTTGAAAAGTAAAAAATAGGGCAGAAGAGTGTAAAAACTCAACTGCCCTATTTTTTATAGGCTACCACCATCATAAACATTTTCCGCTGGTTCAGTATTCATCAAATCGCCTCCATCAATGGCATGTGAAGCTATTATATGATTTACAGTTTCTTGCAATTGACTGACTTGTTCAGATGTGGCTGCACCAATCTGTGATAATGTGATATTAGCCGTACCATCAAAGTTTGCATCTCCAATTTTTCTTGCTGTAGATAATTTTGTAGCAGAAGTAGCTGCTCCTCCTACGGATGAAGAACCAGCGTAATTGTGTGTGTGGCTCGAAGGAGGAAATGTGGACGGTTTACTTCCAATTTCACTCCATACATACGATGGTTTGCTAGAAGCTTTTGCCCACGCCGGAACATCTGAAGCTGGCATAGAAGTTGGTTTGTTCTTAATATAGGAATCTGATTCTGTATCCGTCACACTCCAATCTGACTGCACATTAACCTCTGCTCCTGGTGAAATTCCGGCTAATTTATTTTTTTCAGTCGTAGTGTAATCGTTAGTTGATAATCCCTTGCCTGTTACTTTATCTACTTTATTTGTGATAGTATTCCACTTCGTTTTTTCAGTTTGAGATGTGTGTATTGTAGAATTGCTTGTATGCGAAATAATTAAAGCTTTTATTTGTAATACCAATTCCTTAGCATTTTCAAAAGATACAAAATTAAATTTCATAGACTACCTCCAATTAGGTAGTGGACATAATTTCATCAATTTGTTCATTGGTTAACGGAACCATGTCAGAATCTTGAATATAACCACTTAAATCAACGGCAGTATCACCAATTTTCTCAAAAGCTCCATTTGCATAAATCCATTCAGTATAGATATTGGCTGTTTCAGATGGAGTTTTGGGGACAAGGTAGATTTTACCAACGGCTCCTGCGACTGTTGGAATACCATTGCTATTGTAATCTTCGGCTTTTAGAATAACAAACTCCATACCAGTGACATTACCAATAGCAGTAGAAATAGCAGCATTTACTTGACTTTGTGTTTGAAAACCACTATCATTTGACAATTCACTTACTTTTGTAGGAACAGTAATATTGGCTTTTCTAGTAGTAGAATCTACTGATACATCAGTTCCATTCTTCTGAATTCCAACTACCGTGTTTCTCTCAGCATTAGTAGGAGCATGAGCTACTTGGCTATGAGTATACGCTGCTTCATATTTTGTATGTTCTGCGTCAGTGACAAAACGGTGAGTAGTATCCTCTGTAATCATTGATGCTGGATGATTAGCAGGGTGAGAATAGACCGTATCAGTAAATTTTGCATTTACAGGTACATCAGTAGCAACAGTGTGTCCGCCTACAGTATCGGCGTTACCACCATCAGCTGGTAGGGTAGTAGGAATATCAGATTTAAGTGCAAATTTTGTTTGTATCCACACCTGAAATTTTTGTTTCCAGTAAAGAAGACCATCATAATCTAAATAATTTTTAAGAGCCATTTGTTCCTCCCTTCTTAATCAAAAAAATCGTTTTGAAACATTTTATCTATTTGAGAGTTTGTTAAGCGTATAAACTCTTCCTGAAGCGTATACCATCTCCCGTTGGACCACATTTTTTGCTCCATAGTTGTCGAGTTTAAATAAATGACATTAGAAATAGGGGATACGGGAAATTCATCGACAATAAGTATGTCACCTCCAAACTTATTTCCCCTTGCAAACATCATTCCATTGGTAAGTAAATAAATAGCATTAGGAATTATTTTTTCAGGTGATAATGCTATGTAATCTTTATAGGATATGTCTGTAATAATTTGTAAACCATTCATCACGTAACCTCCATAGTTGTCCAAACAACATCTTCTGGCAAAGCAACCGTTCCAATGAGTGTGGTCTTTTCTGAATCGGCATAAAAATGAACAGTATGTCCATCAATGTCTATGCTAGAAATTTTTGATTTTTCTAACGATTGAATCTTTTGTGTAATTTCAGCAAATGGATTAGTATTCTCGTCGGGGTCAATAAAATCATCGGTTTCCGATGATTCTATCACAGTCAATGAGATATTGTTTGTGGGAAGATAGTGAAAAAGATTATTAGAGTCCTCATATGAAAAGACAAGTTTTACATAAATTGTCCCTGGAAGTTTAGTAAAAGCTTTTGTTATTGGAATGTATGATAATAAGTATTTATCGTGATAAAGCGCATCTTCAAAATCAAGAAATCCCACCTTTCCTTCTTGCCCGTTTGGAAGAGTGATACAGATCATACAGTTGAGTGCTTTTATATCGAAATCAGATAGATAATCAATGGAAATTAGAAACTTTAGTAAATCGGCGCGATTCTCATTTTGATAAATAGGAGAGGATAGGGTGCGTATCAGTACCTTATCTCTATATAGTATTGTATTCAATTTATCCTCCTCTGTTTATGTTAATAATGTAACAAATGTACGTGATATAAAGACATAATATATAGAAAAATGCGAAATAATACGCGATGGACGGACAAAAAATCCGATGAAAGGAGTCTTTCATTAGAAATGTAGCAATTTAAAAGTTGGAACTACAACTGTCTTAGTGTCAGGACAAGCTGGAGCCATCAGAACATCAAATATTATTTTTGATACAAGTTTTAGTAAAATGCCATCTATATCGGTAGCAATATATAATGAGTATCCAAGTGTTTTTCAGGCTACAATTAGCAAAGTTACTAAGTTGGGATTTTCTTTATATCTTGAAACAATAAAAGAAACCTCGGAGCAAAGTGTGTTAGTACATTGGATAGCATCAGCAAAATGATTATTTGAGCTCGAAAAATATGAGCTTTATCCATGCGGCAGTCCCAGCAATTCCACGCTCTGACGGATTATAGAAGGTTATGGATATAGAATCTTTTGTTATATTGGTTATCTGAGCATTTAACCAATTTGACGCCTGTACGGCCCATAAAGGTGTTTTTATAAACCCCAAATCCGAAATGGTGTAAGTTTGGCTAACACTATCCTTCGTACCAACGGTAGTATCACATGAAAAAAGCTTTGATGATATTTTTCTGATTTGTACACCTAAATTGCTACATTTCAATGTGGAGCTTCATAAATACACAATGAAGCTCCATACTTATTCACTAAATCATAGTACTTTATTGAAGATTTTAATAGACAAAACCTCATCTTTTGTTGATGCAGACATGATTGATTCTTTAATTGTTTGCATCTCTTCATAGTATGGTTCTGTGTAGGCATACACAGCAAGAGCAAGTGTAGAAAAATCAGAAACAGACATTGGAGTACACTTAGTACCTTTACTATGCCACTTGACAATATCTTCAGCATTTGGGTTAATTGTCTTATTAAGCTGATAAGCTAGATACTGCTGTGACATTTCATCTCTATCGACTTTTGATACTCCATAATACTTCCCATCAGTATAAAGCAGTGGATTATTCTCAAGAAAAATTTCAAGAGAATCACTATTCTTTTTTTGAACAAACATTTTCAAATCATCCAAAGAACATGTTTCTACATCAATAGTAGGATTAATCTGCTGATTAAGCTGCTCTACAATAACTTTTGTGGGGTCTTCATATTTAAGGACAACAACGATAAGTTCTATTTCCTGTGGCTCGTTAGTCACAATAGAAGCTGTTATATCCTGTCCATCCTCGTCGAATGATGGAATTTCTTCTGCTTTTTCTACTAAAATTGTCACCTTATCTATTGAACGACTTACAATATCTGTATAGTTCTCATAGGTTGTGATATACGATGCGGATGGAGTTGTTTTAATGATTCTTTTTAGATCGTTTTTGGTAAGATTATCAAAAAGATTATTGATATCAGAAAATAAATAATCAGATGGATTAATTCGTATAATAAGTGTTTGGGTAGATTTATTTTCCTGGCTATCATAAATTTTTAAAACACGATTGTTATTAAAAGTAATATTGTACATTTTATTTCCTTTCTTTCAAATTAGTTAGTTTCTAAAGTTAAGAATGTATAATTTAATGAATATTTATGTAGATATAGATTTATAGAAATGTAGCAATTTAAACGATGGAAAATACTGGCGTGCATATACAACCACTTTTGCATTTGGTCGAGAAATACCAGTTGATAAAGACATAATATTTGATTTAAATATTAGTTTTCCGGCACGTCCATCTGTACTTGTCATTATTCCCTCTACTGCCAAAATAACAAACGTAAGGTATGATTTTGACAATTCGACCTCGACCAAGACAAGAATCATCTTTGACAACGAGGGAGCGACAATACCCGCAGATGCTATGGTACGTATGGGCGTTATCGCTATCGAATGATTATTTGGTAAAATAAATCATCTCAAAGTAAAATATGCTGTTACCTATGGCCCCTGAATCAATGGTTATATTGCCGGTATTGGCAATAACCTTAAACACTCCATATCCTGTGGTGCCATAAATTAAGCATACTTTTTCTTGTGCGGCCACCGGAAGTCCACTAATCAGTAGTGTATTGTTAATTGTTGTATTTTGCTTTAATGTAACAAGTGCATTTACTACACATTGTTTTCCGATTTTATAATAATTGGCTGATCCGATAGCCCAATCCGCATTTATGGTAGCTGCCCCTGATTCCAGTTCTAAATTGCTACATCTAATAAAAATTTGCGACATAAATAAATCTACCGATGTTATAAATGTTATAAATATTCTTATTTTATACATTATCTTAGATATTACTGTATGTTATTTTATTTAATTGTTTTTGGAATTTTTATAAAGATGCTTTTCTGAATCCAGATTTGATTCTTTCAGAAGATGTCTTTGCATAAATTCTTGTCGTTTCGATTTTTGTATGTCCTAATAAATCTTGAACAACATCAATATCTGTATGCTCTAATAGATGACTTGCTGTAGTATGTCTAATTATATGAGGTGTTACAGGTCTTCCTATTCCAGCACGTTTGCCAAGTTCTTTTATTCGATTTTCAAGTGAGCACTTTCCTAATGGTTTATGACTTTTATTTTCACTTATAAATACACCAGGATTATTATCATGCCTTTTGTCAAGATATAACTTTAAACTTAAATGCGCTCGTGGTGTAAGTAGAACAAATCGTTCTTTATCGCCCTTTCCACATACTTTGATTTGTTCCTTATCGAAGTCAATATCATCTATTTTCATATTTGCGACTTCACTAACTCGACAGCCAGTGGAATAAAAGGTTTCAAATAGAGCTTCATCAAAGTCTGTCTTACATGCTCTACGCATTAGTTCTACTTCCATATGTGATAATGGCTCTCGAACTTTTTGTTTATATTTAATTGGTTCAACAGCAGCAGCGGGATTTTCTTTGATATATCCATTTTGATGTAGAAATTGATAGAAACTACAGATTATAAGACGTTTCGAATCTTTGGTACGGTCTGAAATGTTATTTATTTTTGCATATTCGTTTAGGAACGTCCGTATATCATCAGATACTACATATTTAACATCTTTATCTAACCAGGCCACAAATGCATTTAGTAAATATCGATATTGGCGTATTGTATCTTCAGATAATCCGCGAAATTCTTTTCTTAATATAAAAGCGTCTAATTCAGGACACCGCTTAACCGTTTGTATAGCAACTTCAGTACACATTCGTTGTATCTGATAGCTACGCATTACATAACTTATCGCCTGGTCTATCATCAGTAACATCTCACTATTAAACACTTCATTATTTTGTAACTGCATCATTACCTCATTCTTAAATTCTTCCATATAATTCCATCCTCCTAATTTTTGTTGCACAAAAGGAGGCTGTCTAGTATAATAATCAAAGACAGCGCTTTTGCGTTGTAGTGAGAGAGTAGATCTATGCTTTGCGAGGGCGGTGATTTACTCTCTTTTCTGTTACTCTATTATAATAACAGAACATACGTTCTTTGGCAAGGGAGATGATAGAAAAGATAAGAAATCTATATATTATGAAAGATATGTCATAAAATACAAATTATTAGGATATTGACAGAAAACTATATTGCGATATTTAGTTTGCTTTTATACTAAATAGCAATTTTGATAATCTTGAAACTGCCCTAAATAGCGTTCTTAAAACACAATGGACGAGTAATTCTAATGAAATTACCGTAGGTCCCGGGTCAACCGTAACTGCGCAATTTCCCACCGCCCGGATTGCCGGATTTGTACCTATTGGGATTGTTGGTTTTAGCGTAAAAGATGGGTTGACGGTGTATCAATGCAATACCGATACAACAAATTATACTACCAATGTATACGTACGTAATGATACCGCATCTAATATTATCAATACTTCCGGACAAATCAGCGCACTTGTTTTATACGCTAAAACATTTAAATGATTATGATGGCTTATTAAACTTCCAAACCTGTTTCCAGTTTTGACCGTCATAAAAATCATACCAGATACCGGTGTTGTTAAATGCGATTGATGCAATCTCGCCAGAATCATATTGTAACTGGAATGCCCGGTCGGTCCGGTCGGAATATACGGCTGTAAACCCATTAATGTTCTTGACGCCGTTTAAAGTCACCTTTGCATTGTTTTTTGCTAAATTGCTATTTAGTGTAGAAATGCTTGAAGTATTATTGTCTGTCTTTTCGTTGACTTTTCTGAGAGCATTAGCCGTAGCTCCAAGAGATGTACTGGTCGAATCTGTTCCATCATAGAGATCCGATTTATTAAATTTGGTGTTTACCAAGTTCTGTAGACCCTGTGCAACTGTCTTTGCATCGTTACTACCAAATAAATTGGTCACGGTTTTTACATTACCAAGCAAGTTTTCAAGATATGTAAACTTCTTTTTAATCTTCCCGATGAATACTTTAACGGTTTCACCAGCGGATAAAACCGGGTTTTCATCTGATACGGTAGGGATGGTAGACACCTTCATCTCATCAGCATTTTCACCATCAATGGCAATGGGGAGGCTTTTGGTAGCAGTGACACCATCACCAAACTTTAATTGGCATTTTCCCTTTCCGCTTCCAGAATTTGGTGTTATTACTAATACTTCATCTTTTTCAAGTACTTTGGTTGACGCATTAGCAACAGATTTAGTTGCTCGTTTTAATTTTATTGTATCCATTAATTTCCTCCTTCCATATAATTACAATGTTCCACCATCATATATATTTTCAGCGGGGGTGGTATCGGTTAGTTCACCTCCATCGACAGTTCTAAGTCTGAATTCAAAATCCTTAAGCGCCATATCAACACGGTCGCCCTGATTCTGCGCATATGCAGCCTTAGTTTGTGCTTCGGTAGCCGCAGCATTGGCATTATCACGAGCTGTATTAGCTCCAGAGATGGCTGTATTTGTGTTAGCAGTTGCTTTCTCGCAGTTGGCGATTGCTTTAGCCGTATCGGTTTGCCGTTTATTCTCATTGGCAATTCTGGTGTTCTCTGCGGCCTGAGCAGATGTGTACCAAGTAGTTATGGAATTTTTGAGATTTGTGATATCAGTTTTTAAAGAATTGTATTCCGATTTATATAATGTAATATCGGCATTTATTTTCTGTAGAAGCGCATTGAAGTCATTTGTATACTTAGTTTTCATGGTTGAAAACTGGTTTGTATAATTAACGATATCATCTTGAATCTGTGATATTAGTGTATTGACTTGCTCCTGTGTAAGATTGAATTGCTTGATTAAATCTGGAATCACATTTGCCTGTAAAATCAAATCATTCAGGATGTTAAACTCGGATGATGCAACCAATCTATCTTGATTGAGTAGACTCTTGCTTACTGTCATCATGAAAGTAAATGTAGTAGCAACTGTTGCATCGGATGAACTATAAATCCTGACCTCGCAGCTTACATCACCTTCACGGGACAACATGGATTCCGTAAATACAACTCTTGGAAATCCATCATCCCCAAATGGGCATGTTGTATTTGAATAATTGTCTCCATTTATGTAAAGTGAAAGACCAATCAGTTCTTTTCCTGTAAATTTTAGTGGTATATTATTATCAGTAATGATCAATCGCCGTATCCTTGAATTGTGATCAAATTGCTTTGCCTGTAAATATCTAAATGATTGTTCATGAGATATATCAATCCTAAAATCTTCTGGCTGTGTTTGTGCCATTTAGCCCTCCTTTCGCAAAATTAAAAGACTACCTACTCAGAGAGTAGATAGTCAATAGCAAAAATATCATCTTCGTTGTCAAGATTAAAGTCGCCTGAATTATTGATAACATCTAGCGATAATTTATATGGAGCAATATCATCACAGGGCATCTTCATCAACTCATCCATGTCTTTCTGAAAATCCTCGTTACATATACCAGGTTTAAGATTGAACTGAATCGTGCCATTTTTATCAAGTGTATAGTAGCTACCTTCCGGGGCTACTTCATTTTTTACCTTGTTACAATACTTTTCAAAAATTTCCTCTCGTTTCTGAATGAAAAAATTATATGAATCAGCATATAATTTTATATTTCTCATAACCCAATAATCAATTTTAAAACTTGGTTTTTTGCTTTTGATTTGCTGTAATACTGGTATAGCTCCAGCTACTTTGCCTAGTGTAATATCCAATTATGTACCTCCTTAGGTATTTGGTAAGCGATTATATAGATAATCAAGTGCACTAAATATTGTGTATCCACTCCACCAGTTACTTCCTATAAGTGTGGCATCTCCATTTATCTTATTTGTTATAATTGTTTGTGCATGTGTTTCTCCTGAACCATTAACAACCAAAGCTCCGCCAAAACTACACCATGCCTGTTTTGAACCCGAAGCAGATGCATTCCAATAATTATCATTACTTGTTCCAATCCAACCTCGGTCGGCTGTGGTTATCTTCCATCTACCAAGATATAGGGTGTCGGCATCTGCATCAAGTACTCCAACTCTAATTGCACCACCAGTAATGATAGTGCCTGATATTTGTGAACCAGTTATTTTAGACGCATTTATGTTTCCTGTAAAATTAGCTGATTTTGCTGTCAATACCCCTTGTGAATTTACTTCAAAGTTGTCTCCGATTTTTAAACTGCCACCTGTTATAATAGCATTAGAACAAGTTAAGGCTCCTGTGTTTGTTACTCTGAATGGAGCATTATTTCTATCAGCATTACCCGCCCAGTATGCAATAGCACCAGATGTCTTATCAGAACACAAGCCTATATTGCCTGATATCAATGTATTGTCAGATATGGTAAAGTTAGCGATTTGACCTGATTTAGAAATCAATTTTCCTTCAAATGTTAATGCTTTAGCAGCAGTGTCCACATAGAGTAATTTCTTTCCATCAATAGCTATTGAAAAGATATTATCCGGAGTATCCGGATTGATTTTTACTTCATATGACCCTTTCTTCGCAATGAATCCATCTTTATCTATGGTATAGGAGCCGGATGCATTAGAAACCATAAGTTTCTCAGACATCAAAAGTTTACCAACAATTGATGGTGCACACAATCCAAAGAAGTAGTCATTGCCCATTTTTACATATCCCAAGGCAATCCCAACTGAATTAAACCCGTCTTGGGATATGGCGATTTGGTTATTGGTTATCCATATCTGACCTGGATCATAAATCTGTCGCTCTGACAACCATTTTCTACATAAAATTCCAGTTGAGTCAATTAAAATCTCATTATTATCATTACTAACGAGCTGTTGCTTACTAGCATTCAGAATGTTATTCATATATTTATTGACATCAACAGAGACGATAGCAGCGTTTTTCCAGGCTCCGGTAGCGAACTCAACCTTTGTAGAAACATCTTCAGCCTGTTTTTGTACCTCTCGAATTAATTCCCACGTTTCTTTAAGTGAGTTACAATTACTGAATGTAACTTTAAAATCAGACGGGTCATCCCAATTGATGTGAAGCTTTAAAAGTCTTGCTGAAATAATAGAATCATGGTCCTCAAAATTAATATGGATTATATTAAACATCTCAAGCGCATCAGTAAAACGTTTATAATTATAGTCTACAGTGAAATTGACTAAATCTACATCCAAAGTGAATTGAGGATAGCAAACTCTAGCAAGTTCATTTTTTCCGTGCTCTAGCAAAGCTTGTTGCATTTCAAGAATTTCACGGTCTGTCATAGAGTTGGTTGCTATGAAAGAATCATCAGTTAAGGTATCCTCGCGGACATAAGGGCCAAGTTCTTTGTATAGTTCTTCACCAAGTACATCAGGCAAACTTACAACTAAGGAGCTAATTGCAGAAATAAGATTGTTTATCTCGGCTTCTTTGTTGCTTATTTGCTGTTCCCGAACCTTTATTTCGGCTTCAATTGCTGCATGGATGGTAGCGTTTTTCTTATATTGCTCAGATTCATCTTCCCCAAGATGTAAGGACATGTTTGTTTTATAGATAATTTCTTTTTCTTGTAGCTCACGTAGACCAAATAAAGTCCAGTCTGTAGAATCTTCACCCTCATCAGGAACTTTGTTTTTTAAGGTATTCAGTTCGTCATAGTGGGAGAGTAGTGAAGACATTTTTTCTTGATAAGCAGATTCATTTGTTTCACATAGTTCATGATAATGAGATAAACCAGCCTGTAACTCTGGACTCATCATATGAAGAAAATAACTAAAGTCATAGATTTGATTTGTACCAGAAATATTTACATCAAGAATCCCAAGAGGAGTATTGGTTCGCTCGTCATTTCCGCCGACTACTGTCAGCACAGTTTTAATATCATCTTCTGTGCTATTCATCGTTATGCTTTTTATCACATTACGATAATTTAAGATAATGCCTGTATCTTTTCCAAGGTTTTCGAGTTTATAAGCTGAAATACTGCGCTCATAAGAATCAAATAAGAATACGCACTCATACGTTTCAGAAACTTTTCCAGTCAAAAACGAGTATGTGTCAACGCTATCCTCTTGAAAGTTCCTATATTCAGTTGAGATTTGGGAATCTATGTATCGGATTGACCATCCAGGATTCTTTTCAAGAACTATGTGCATGATTGAATGTGATACGTCTAGTGGATTATATAAGCAATACCGATCCAGGCCACCTTGTTCATCCTCATCGGTTCCCAAAGACCCAAATGATGTTAGATACGTTTGACCTAGTTCACATTCTATAGACAGATATGATATTTCTTTGTATTCATTCACTCCTTCATTGACTACAGATACTTCGTTAATTCTGAACCATCCAACGCCATATAGATGAATATATTTCCCGATCTCTATTTTATCATAGAATCTTGTTTCTTCGCTATCCTCATAGCGATACACTGTAAAAGTACCTTTGTTGACTGAGTTTGCCATAATATCAGTTTGAAGATCATAAGCGTGGAGTGCACCAATAGTGCGTTTATCAGGATAGCAAAGATATACTTCTGGGCGCTTCAGGTTTTTGAAATAGTTGTATGTAAAGAATCCCATTATACAATACCTACCCTTCTGTATTCACGATATTGTAATTCAACAGTGCATGGTTTATCCACAGTGATTTTATTATAGCCGTCAACTAAGTATGGCCAGAATTTGTTAAAATCATCAAAGATTTTATGGGAAGGGATAGAAGATGAGATATGTGGATATCCACATTCCAAGGTAAGAACTTCATTGGCAATGCAATTATTGACGGTAAGAGTATTTGGGGCATCTGTTAAGGTTTGATTTGACAAATTAAGTGTACCAGATTCATTTAGTGTTATAGTCAGTGTAGGATAAATTGGTAACTCCTCATCATTGTCTACGTATAAATCTTTAATAGTGTCATTTCCTTCCAATATCCATCTCTTATCTCGTATGTCGGAAAACCCAAATGGAGCATTAGTCGTTACAGTAAATTCCAATCCAACAGTGTCACAAATGTAAATAGATTTAGGATTATTAATATTGGCGAAGAACCATGTATCCGCATATCGTTTATCATAAATACAAAATGGCTTGTATTTTCCTCTTTGACACATCCACTTTTTCAATGCACGTTCTTGGATGGCAGAAATTGGAGAGAAGTCTTTATTTACAATTTGTATGGTAAACGTTAATGGTTTTGTATATTCATGGGATGTAATATGAAATATATCCCCTCTGATAGATTTTTCGGTTTCTAGTTCAGATTCTTGTGCTGATATGGTTTCCATTCCAGGAGATGAAAAAGAAACACATGTTACCCCGTATTCATTACAGGGGATATTATCAAAAATAAATCTGTCAAACATTTTATCACATCCTTTCTTAATAACGGCCAAATATTTTAATTCTTTGATAATTTTAAGAAGCAACTCAATAAAGCTGGGATTAAATTGGGATAGTGTCAAATTCAAATGGTAATGAAAAAATCTTCTCAATTATATCTTCACTGTATGGTTTTTCTGAATTAGACTGTATTTTATTGCAATACTCAATCCACTCTTTTAAATTTTTTAATACTATATTACGATTGTACACGTTTTCACCTCATTGATTAAGGCGCCCATTTCTGAGTGCCTTAAAATTTATTTACCCATCAGTTCATATCTAATACTTTTGGCAACCCGTTTATCAATATCACGGGTTTCATTCTTTATGATTGCAGAGACTTCACTAGCGGACAGACCAGTACCGTCAATTTGTACAAGAGGGGAATTAATTGCCACGGGTTGATTCCGCACTATATCAAATTCTGGTATCTTATAATTAGGCATCGACCGAGCGACAATATCTTCAACAAATCTATTCGGATTTCCAGCGATATCTAAAAGGTTCTGAGTCAAATCCCCATTTATTACGCCATCGCCTAATTTCAGTGGAGTCAATAAAGCTCCGTCACTTGGACGTGTAATTAGTTCAGGTTTGTTTTCCTGAGTCCACGCAAGCTGGTCATGAGAAATACGTTTTGTACCATTTTTATACCCAATTGTATATCCAAGTTTTCTAACCTGCTCAGCAGTTAATGTATCTCCATCCCACCTGCCATCATCATCAAGATAATAATATCCATCCTTTTCCCTAGCCTTAACAGCCATATCGGTAGCCATGATACCATCTTTATCAAGATAATACCATTGATTATCGCGGGACTTGCGCCACTGGGATTTAACCATTTCACCATTCTCTGGTTCAAAGTATCGCCAATCTCCAAAGTCGTCACGCCATCCTGTCACCATATATCCATTATCATCAAAGCCATACTGTTTTCCATTAATGGTATAAATATCTCCTGAGACATAATCATCATTAGAGTTTCCATACCACCATTTTCCACCCTTGCCTTTCTGCCATCTTCCTTGGTCAGTTACATCTTCGTAACCAGAAGAACCACCACCGTATCCACCCATTCCGATCTGATTGAGTAAATCTACCAGTTCATAAAGCGGACTAAAGTCAAGACCATCAATTTCATACTGGATATTTGCTACTGCATCGCCAATTGCGTTTGCACATAAATCAGCTGCTTCACTTCCAGATTCCCATGGTTTGGTAAGGTCCTCAATAGCCGCTAGACTATATTCATCTCCATACTGGGTCAGGACTCCGTAGACAGTAGAGTAGTTGTTTTTTACCTGGTCAAGATATTTGTTGATAGCTGCATTCTGTGCATCCAGATTTGTATCAAGTTCTTCAGATTCCTTTTGTTTGGATTCTTCAAACGCATTATACTCATCATCCAGAGCATTTTTACGCTGCTCAATTTCATGGTCATACTGTAGTTCATATAATTCTTCTTTTGCGTCTGCCAATTGACTTTGTAGCTGTAATCTCTGGGCTATGTCATTACGATTGGTGGAATTACTTAAGGCTGCAATTTGACGTTCCAACCTTGAAATATTGTCCTGTTTCTCGGTAATTGATTTCTGATAATCATGCAAATCTTTTTCGGCATCAAGAGCCGCTTTAGTCTCGTCAATCAGCCTTTTCTTCGCATCGATTTCAGCTTGTATACCTTCTTTGGCAAGAGTAAGAATTGCATCCATGGCTTCTTTACTTGATTTTACGGCGCTTTCCTGGGCAGAAGTGTACTCCTGGAGCATTGAGTTGTATTCATCCTGAGTGATTAATCCGCTATCTAAAGCATCGTCGAGCGAATTGATAGCTTCTGCATATTCAGCAGCTTCCTGTTTTGCGTTCGACATCTGATGGGCATATAAAGCAACTTGGGCCAATCCACGGTCTGTTAAACTTCCAAATTCATTAACAAGATTAGTGTTTCCGATTAAGTCATTCATTGTACTGATGGTTCCATTGATGGAATCCATTGTATTTGTAAAGTCTCTAAGACCCTTATAGACTAAATCCGTCATTGAATCTTTATATTGCTCTATGGCATCCGCAGCAGAAATCATATTGTTCTTGTATTCTTGTAACTGGTCGTTATATTTCTTCCATTCTTCCGTACCTTCCTGTAAATCCATACTTTCCATTTCAGCAGCGAGAGTGTTATAAGCATCTGCATTCTGGCGAGTTAGCTTTAACTGTTTACCAGCAAGTGAGATATAGTCATCAGCATAGATTTCTTCTCCGGATTTTTCACGTAAATCTATAAGCTGCTTTTCGGTATCAATCATTTTAGACTGGATATCCGTCATCTGTTCAAATTGGTTTATGATATGATCCAATTTGGATAAATTGAGGTTATGGATAACATCTTTAGTTTCAAGAATCCGTTTATTCGCATCACTGGCTTTGCCATACAGGTCTTGATATTCCTTAATGACCTTCGCAAGATTTTCGTCACTGATTGTTTCTATCTCAATAGTGCCATTCTGAATCTTATCAATATACTCCTGGGATAAGCCAAGTCCACCTGCCTTTTTCATATACTCATCATGCATCTGTTGAAGGACTGTCATCTTTTCCGTCAGTACATCAATAGCAGTATGGGTCATGGAGTTCTTGTTCCTGTAGCCGACAAGAGATTCTATATTTGTTTTGAGCTTATCTACTTGGGAATCAAGATTGGTGATTTTCTGTTCCATCCAGTCAAATTCAGTAGGCTCTTTATCTTTGGAACCTTTGGAGCCTCCGGAACCGGATTTGCCACCAATACCACCAAAATTAGGCAAGTTAACTTCAATCTGTGCCGCTTTGTCCATTGCCTCTTTAGCATGGTTAAAAGAACTAACTATTGACTCTGCATTTGTACGTGCAACTATTAGGTCAACACTCTGTTCTGCTGTTAAGCCAGTCGTTGGAGTCTTATTAATCAGAGATGCAAGACCTGTTGCCTGGTCAATTACAACACCATAATATTGTCCCCATGCAGCTCCAAGTTTCTGTATTAATGCTTGGTCTATTTCAGCTTTGGCTTGAGCCATGGATTTCCAGTTGCCAACATCGACGCCATACGCTTTAGCCAGAGCAGTAAATAACCCCTCGTTATTCTGCTTAATGGTGTTAAAGAATACTTCATTACCATCAAGTTTTGCAGCCATAGCAGTTCTGAAGGCATTTGCATCATTGTTATACGCCTGTTCTAACAAGGCCATTAAGTCTGCTGTTGAAATAAGACCTTGGGCATATTCCGCTGTTGCAGTTGTAAGTTCTGGATATTGTTTGGCAATAGAGTTTAAGGAATCTAGACTAACCTGTTTTGTCTTATCAACTTCCTTTTGTATCTTTGTAAGAAGGTCATAGGATTCCTGGATGTGTTGTGTAAGTTCAGTTGAGGATTTAAAACCTTCTGAATAAGCTTTGATTGCCTTGATTGCTTCTTCCGCAGATGTTCCAGTTTGGGACATTGCTTTGGATAACTCTTCATAGTTTCCAATCGTCTTTTCGTCAATTACTCCATCTTTAACAAGGGCAATATATTCCTCAAGCTTATCGGTTGGAAGAGAAGAGAAGATATCAGTGAAAGAACTTGACTTAGCAACATTACTTGCTGATTTTTCGGCTTCAACTAAGGCATAAATATTTTCGCAGGTTTCCTCAGCAGTTTTCCCTGTTTCTTTTAACAGCTGGTTATAGGTTTCGTTATTGCTTAAAGTTGCAGGGGAGAGGGTTCCGGCCTGAGCCATTGATTCGAGTTCTTTTCGTGCTTTGGAGAATGTATCAGCGTTCCAGATGTCGTCAAAGGATTGGGTTGCAGATTTTCCTCCACCAAATAAATTCTGATATCCATCGGAAATTTCTTTTAGTGAATCAATATAAGCTTTATCATTCTCCAAATCTAAACTGTCATCAAATTTATCGAAGTCTGTTATGGAATCAGTAAGACTCTTTTTTAGTACATCAAGAGCATTGCTAATTGCGTTTGATTCTAAGACTATATTTTGGTATTCGTCTGATTTTTCATAATTTGTTGGATTGGACACCTGGTAATCTGATAAGCGTTTTTCAACATCTGCCTTTTGCTGAAGTAGGTTTTCATAGTCATCTAATTTCTGTTTGGCTACTTCAAGCTGATTTCCAAAATACATGTCTGGAATGGCCTGACCATATGTGGTATTTCCAACTTCAACTTGTGACATATCCCAACCAGCATATCTTGTTCCGGAACCTTGACTGTCAAAATATTCCTTTGCCCTTTCGTTCGCATCTTGCTTGGCAACATTAGCTAAAGCTTTTCGGTTTCCTAATTGGCGTTCTAATTCCTCATTAGTTTCTTTGAGCTTTTGAAGTTCATCCTGTTCAACAAATGTAAGATGCTCTTTCTTATTTAATTCATCAATACGTTTACTCGTAGATTCTAATTCTGAATTAATGGAACTGATTTCTGTCTCTAAATCAGAATACTTTTTTGCAGATTCTTCAGCTGCTTTTCTGAGATTTTCAACACGGTTAACAAAGTAGTCCCAAGCTTTACCAGCGGCCCATATTCCAACATTTATTGCCAACATAATACCAATATTAGCGGCGGCTGATTTTAGGGCTGCACCGAATTTGGATGTAGCGGTGGAAGCGGATTGCAAGTGTTTCTGATACTGTACCATTAAATCGCCAGATGTGTCGGCAGTTGATAGGAACTTAATAAAATCATTATCTGTTACTTTGCATTCTTTTGCAAAATTTATTAATTCATCAGTTTTCCACAATTTACTATTTGGGTCGGAATTCAGTAAATCAATAAATTCCTTAACTTCTGAACTTATTTCAGGAATTTCTTTTTTGAATTTGCTAAATATAGTAGTCCAGCCTTTATCAGCGTCATTGTTTACAACGATTGTAAATTCTGATAAAATATAAATATAGAGCTTGGAACAATATAATTATATTGGAGGAGTATTATATGTCACTAATTCATTGCCCAGAATGTGGTAAAGAGGTTTCTGATAAATCAGATAAATGTATACATTGCGGATATCCAATTAATAATAACAACATATGTAAAGTAAATGGTACTGATTACGATTTATCTTTTTTATTAGACGAGTCATACAGTGTTTTATATAAAGTAAGAGATTTAATTCAGATTAGTAAAAGCGATATAGTTCATGTAAAACCAGTAGTAGAAAAAATTATACAGGAAAAAGAAATACCAAGTGTTATCAACCTTCCATTAAAGCAGAAGATTGATAATACACCAAAGTGTCCAACTTGCGGTTCAACAAACATAGAGAAAATTTCAATGACTAAGAAAGCGTTTGGAGGTGCCATGTTTGGATTATTTAGCAGCGATGTTAGAAATACAATGAAATGTAAAAATTGCGGAGCTAAGTGGTAAATAAAAGACACCTTAATTTGGTGTCTTTTATGTATGCCGTATTCCTTCATCATGCTGGCTTTCAGAATAGTAACGTGTGAATATAATTTGATTATTTTGATAAATATATTCTATTCGTTTTCCTTGAGATATTCTAAATCTACCTGTAAATTCACCTATCATTTCATCATCTAACGATTTATCATTTTGAGTGATTGTAAATGAAAACACTAGTTTTTTAATTATCTGAGTTATGATTTTTATTCTTAATTTTGTTGAGTTAATAGATTTTATATCTTTAATAAATTTTGAATCAAAACAAAAATCATACAGATATACTTTATCTGTATAGTACATTTCGTTATGTACTTTATTAATTAATTCTATAATACAAGATGATGAAAGGCTACCCCACGCCTTGTCAAATTCATTATCAATCACGAAATCATTTGTCAAATTGGTAAAAACTAACGGTATAATAGAATCTTCTACATTGAAACAAATCAAATTAAATTCTTTATCATTTTTACTTGTAACCAAAATATTTGGCACCTCGTTATTATGAATAACCTGGTGCAACATGTGATAAAAATTCTCTTTGATGTGTATATCTGCAATATCTATTGTAAAATCTGGATTACATTCCATTACATGGTCAAAAGTTTCTAACGATATTTCTAGTGTGTTTTTATATAATATATGAGAAATACTAGGCATAATTGATTTATAGAAACTTTTATCTAATTTCCAGGGATGTATATTTGTTTCCCACAATAAAGAAGCAATTTCATCATTCCATAAAATGTAAATATCATCATGGTTATTTACATAATCTAAGACATCTAATAATGAGCTTAAAAATGTATCCCGTTCTACTTCATTATTCCATACTTCAATAGTTGTAAATAGTTTATCAGGTTCGAAAATTAAATTCATAGAAATTAATCCACCTTAGATTTTTTCACGAAGATATCTTCTTTTTTCTATACCAGCACGTATGATTTTTTCCTGTTCATTCGGAAATTGGTCAAAGAACCCGTCAGGCCAATCGATAATACCACGACAGGAATCAATTTTAATGGGAGTTATTTTTGTTTGCTCAAATTTATTTTCCTTTTCTAAATAATATATATGAACTAAATCATTTATCGTGTTAGTATTATCTTCAAGTATTCTTCTAACTATACGATTTATTATATGGTCACTATGTGTTTCAATAATTAAACTTCTCCCTGACTGTGCCATTGCAATAAAAAAATCTGCTATTCTCATTTGTAATTTTGGGTGTAGATGTATCTCTGGTTGCTCTAATAATAAAGACTGCTCTTTATCCATAATAAGTCCTTGTACTATTATTGGTAATACTTGACTAACACCAAACCCGACATCAACAATATTTTGCTCTCCAATTTTTAAATCAATATGCCCATTTGTACCATTAAGAGTCAATGAACCAAAATTGAAATAATCAGTCCACTGCAATAGGAGATGGAAAAAGTTTATAGACTCCATATCATGTTTTAAAAAACAGTCTTCAAAAATAGGAGGAAAAGTTTCTGTAGAAATATCCTCATTTACATTTTTTGCAATTATTGTAGGTGTAAATTCACCATAAATTCCAACAGTATTTGAGTTGCCTTTTATAAAATAATCACGTTCAGGATTATTTCTAAGAGGAGCAATGTAATTAATACCTAGAAATTGATTAGAGGCAATTTTTGATATAGCCATTATATTATATAATACAGATTTATAGTCTTCAAAAAAATTTGAATATATATTATTTATTTTCAACGATGAAAAACTACATTTACATTTCAAGTGTCCTTTTTCACTAATAGAATTGTTGGTTGGTATGTTTTCGTAATGTAAAATATTATTTTCATATTCGATAACTCCAGAACGCCTAGTTATTTCACAATTATTTATGTCAAAAAGTTTGATATTGATTTTATATTTTACTAAATGATTTGAATATATAAATTTTGAGAAAGAATCATCGGCTACATCATCAGGTAAAGAGATATTAAGTTTCAGTGTTATTTCAAATGAATTAATTGGGGAATGCTCTTTATTATATAATCTTCTTAATTCTTTATAAGAAGCTGCATCTTGATAAGGTATATATTTACCAATATTTTTGTTTCGATAGTTGTTAATTCTAAAAGTGTTTTCAAATGAAATTACTTTAGATTTTATATCTTCTAATTGCAAACCTTCAAATGTATCTGATATATTATTACTAGAACATCTTGACATTATATCATTAAAGTTACCAATATCAGCAAGTTCGCCATTTAATGTTAGATAGTCTTCAGAATTATTGCTTTGTACACTTTGTTTTAGTGTTAGTAAACTTTTTAATATAGAAGATTTTCCAGAACTATTAGCCCCACACAATACCGTAAGTGGGGCAATATCGATTGTAGTCTCATCTTTAAAACATTTATAATTTTCTAAACTAATAGATTTTAACATTCCCATACCTCCGTACTCCTTTCATTCTACCAGATTATACCAAGTAAATCAATTTAAATATGCCCCTACCATGTAAAATAAAGTCTATAAATTATATACTTTTACTATTATAATCTACTAAATATAGAATGTCAACATAAAGGATATTATTTATAGACTTTATTCTCTAATTAGCTTATAATAATAGTATTCCATACGGACAGGAGATTATGATGGATTTTGGAAGCCGACTAAAAGAATATCGAAAAAAGAACAATCTTACTCAAAAGGAATTGGCTCAAATTATAAATGTCAGTGTAAAAACCATATCTGCCTACGAAAATAGGGAAAATAGGCCCACTTACAATGATTTTATCGAAATATGTAATAAGCTAAAGGTAGATGCACACTATTTTATGAAAGACGAGCTAAAATATATTGCTGATTCCTTATCAAAAGAAGATCAGCGTATTTTAGATGCCTACAATAATCTTTCTATGTCTAATAGAAGGATTGTTGATTTTATTTTTGGTTTTGTAGACACTTCGGATAATCAAATAAATAGTAAAAGTATTTATCGTTTTCCTGTTTATGACCAAGAGGCCGCAGCCGGCGCAGGTATACTCGGTAGAGACGGCGAGTACCAAATGGAGGATATTGTATCAGACGATATTCCATCTGAAGCAGTATATGGAGTCAGGATAAATGGTGAAAGTATGTCACCTGGTATTCAAAACGGTGCACTTGTACTGGTTAATCCAAAATTCAACGAATTCAATCTTGATAATGAAATTGTAATAGCAAATTTTAAAGGCGATATACTCTGTAAACGGTATAAACCCAGAGAGGATTGTATTTGGTTTTCATCCGACAATGAAGAATGCATTGAAGATGATAGAAGAGCTTACTCAAACGATGAGTATCAGATTATTGGTGTGGTGGTAAAAATAATCCAATAAAGTAGGTGGTACTACGATATGGTGTATTTGCTATGGGCAAAGTTGGTAAACAATGGCATTGCAATAATTGTAAAAGTGATTTTAAATTAATCATAAAAAGACACCAGTTAAGGTGTCTTTAGCCTTACGTTAAGTTCAGAATTGAAATTTATTAAACTAGAAACTCGAAATCGTGCGGTTTTATCTACTCTGTCTTTATTTGCTACTTTAACATATGAATCAATATACTCGATAACTTGTTTCTGAATTATATTATAATTTTCATTTATAATCAATTGTTGTTTGTTCGTTATTCGTGGAATATCATATCTAAAATATTTTGGATTATTTATTATCATTGTATATCTATAATCTAAACCAGCATTTGGCTTGGATTGACTTGGAACCGAAAACCCTATTCTTCCGAATACTCTTACAGGTTCACCTAGTTTCTTCCTTAGCGGTACTAATACGTTACAATTGTTATATTTTAGATTTAGGCACAAATGGGTTCTTACATTATGTTTAGATTCATCAAATTCATCCAGTATATTCTTAAGGTGAGGATAATCTAAATAAAATTGATTAACTATGTAACAATATATAGCAGTTCCCATTTTATCTCCTAGTAAAATAGGAAGCATTTCTGCTTCCTACATAATTTTTTGCTTTTTTATTAGCCAGGTGACAGCAATAAACCCCTCGCAATATTTTCAGGTTATTTTTAGCCAGACACTCCTGAACCATGTCTCGAAACAGAATCAAATAAGATTCCTTACTTATATTATACACAATTCTTGGAAAATGAACACCATCAAGTTAAACAAAAAAATGCGTAATAATATAGCAAGGTGAACAAAAGTGCACCAAAAGCTATTGTTTATCAAAACAGCTAGAAGTCAATTTAAATGTAAAAACTGTGGAGCGAAATGGTAACGTTAAAAGACACCTTAATTGGTGTCTTTAAATAATTATAAAATATGGAAAGCGGAGCATTAGTCACACTAAGCCCCGCAATATTGGTGGTCTTGTATGTTATCCACAAGTCACACTTTTGATAACACACTTACTCCTAAACACTAGTCACACTATTTTTAAGAGTAATACCATTATATCTCTGGCAAATAAGCGGTTAATACGCCATAATAGTCTTGTATAACTCAATCATTGCCATACTCAATTTTGACAATGAATCAAATTCTCGATTTTTATATACTTCATCGGAAGACTTTTTCAACAACTCAAACTGATTGATTAAGTCTTCTTTTTTAATTTCTTTTTCTTTATCCATAATTTTATTCCTTTGCTACATATTTTAGTCGTTGTGTATTTGCTGTTGGAAAAGCAAGTAAGCAATGGCATTGTAATCACTGCAAGAGTGATTTTTAAAGAGACTAGAAATAGTCTCTTTTCTATTAGATAACAAAATATAACTTTACTTGTATGGTATTTAAAATAGTGCTACCAGATTTTGTCGGATTATGGTAGAATAAGGGAGGGGGTATAGCGCATTTAATATGAATCAATCTGTAGGTATATTTGGAGGTTTACAATGTCATATGCTATTTTAAAAGAGGGTTTGAATCAAATAGACAAAATTACAAAATGGTCTCTGTTCCTAATCCATTATAACCATAAGACACATCCGAATGAGTATACATGTTATCCATTATATTTTGAACCAGTTAATCTTATAAATACAGTTGTATCTCGTCAAAAAACTACTTTTGAAAAAAATATTGAAGCCTTTGATGAAAAGGTAATCAAATATACAGGTTTTAATTCAAAAGGAGTTATTGACAAAATTGATATGAGTGATGAACTTATAAACACTCAGTGGGCAGCATTATTACGGCATATACAGGACCATGATGATTCCAAAAAGATAGATGAGATTAAGGCAGGAGCGTACATTTTTGTTGGAATATACAAAAATGATGATGGAGAGGATAGTAACTTATATTTGCTAACTAAACGTAATCCAATTGTTAATCTAAAAAAGTCAAAACGTTCAGTTTTTGTGTCAAGATTAAATACACTAGCTGAAGTAACTGAACCGATGGTTCAATTCGGAAGTTGTTTCGATGCTATTATTTATAGTAATGCGATATATATGATAAACTCGAATTGTGAATCGGTGTTTAACCTTGAATACTCTCATAAAAAAATCTGCCAAAAACATTTAAATGAGTTGGAAACGATGGATATGATTGAAGATTTTGATGAATACGTTTCCTATGCAAATAAAGGACAGACACCAAAAAAATTTATATCTTATTCATCTCAGGTTGTTAACTATCTAAAAAAGCCAACAAGCAGAGAAAAGTTTGCAAAGATATTTGGAATACCATATGATAAAAAGAATAAAAAGTTTGATTTATCGAATCCCCAAAATGCCAAGAATTTTACTCTTGGCATATGTGGTAAGGCAAAGCGAGAACTGACAGAAGACAGCTTATGTGAAGTACCTATGTCCATGCCTCTTAAGACTTCGTGAGATAGAATGGTTTATCTAAGCAAATAATCTCTACAGTATTTCCTTTATTGGCGCATAAATTGCTTTGACTGATAATCATTGACTGCGTGGTGGGAACGTCTGGCTCCGCAATCCATTGAAGTTCACAGTTATAGAACTTATAGCTCTTAAATTCAAAAATAAGATTTGCATAAACATTATTATTTCTTACACATAGAAACATTAAAATGCCATAGTATACCAAGAACATAATTGCTCCGTCCCATTGAGTGAAATCGAAAGCAAAAAGCGGAAGTATATATGAAAGTAAAAATTCAGATGTTATTCCTGTTTCTTGCTGTGCGTCTATGATTTTATACCTAACTCCATGTTCATGGGATACGTTAGTAATCATCTTAGCAATAATTAGTATGGAAAAGATAAGGCCTAATAAAATGAGTACTATTTCTATTATTTCTGTATATGGATTAGAACCATCTCTTATGAGGCTTAATACATCAATAAACAAGATGGTAATCCACAGTGGTATAAAAGATGTGTAAAACATTGCAACTTTAAAATATTTATTCATATAACCACCTCATTTATTATTATATGATTTTGTCAAGTTAGGGGTGTAGATTAATTTTATCAAAATAGAAGAGCAGATACAATATATATAAAGGAATTTGTAATGAATTATGAATTGAAACGTATCAAACAGCTTTGCCATGAACGTGGTTGGAGTCTCTATCGTCTTGCCCGCGAAATGAATGCATCACCAAACAATATCTACAATATTTTTATCACCATGTCAAAATTTTATGCCGAAGATGAAAACATAAAAACACAGGACGACATTCTCTTTATATATAATAAATTAACTCCGGTTAACAAAGCCAAGGCAGAAGCATATATGTTAGGCTTATGGTTAACCAATGAATAACTAAATTCCATTCCCGTTTCCAAGCCAGAAATAGATGTGTATAATTTGTACTAAGCAGGGCAGTAGCAACTACTGTTCGCTCCCCTGTTCGCTTCACGCAGCCTTTCGCCACGGTTACGGATCATGTATATTACAGTCTGGTATCAAACCAGGCCATGTCTTGTCAGCCTCTCGCGCGATATATTATGGATATATACATTCTACACGTAAAACATATACCGCGTCGGGACCACCATTTTTGTACAATTGTACTTAGCTGTAACGCACCCACATGGAGCTTTTATTGCAGCGTTATCAGTACCTAATTGATAGGCTTACGGCTTCCCCCGATATTCGACTTATTTAGGATTTAAATCCAAGGATTAGTCTACTCGATGAACGACCAAATCGTAGAACACCCACTATTTTGTAGTAGGGGGCTTGTAAACTATGACGAGTAACTTACGTTAACCCTAATCCCTTTGCGCCAAATATTCCGCTCGCGCCCACGGATAATGTACCTAATAGACCTAACTTTTCAGTGGCAAAATCGATAACTTCAGCGATTGTGGTAAATCCATCAACAGTATTTTTCATGACATCTCTGTCAAATAAATTCTGAGCAATACCAGTACCAGTTTCAGACAAGCGATTTAATTTATAATCCAGTGAATCATAAATTACTTCCATTTCCTGCATAGCATTGCCAGCAGAGTTTGTCATGGAATCCAGCGAAGTTTTCGCAGTATCAAAGTTAGATATCATAGCAGATACAATTTGCCCCTGCCGTTTTCCTGCCAAAACTTCAAGAAGTTGAGCCTGATTTTTGTCAGTCAATTCATTCCAAATTTTGCTAATATCGTCTAAAATTTGATACGTAGACTTATATGTGTCTTTGGAATCATCAGTAAATAAACTGATGCCGCCAGGTGTAGAGGCAGATTTGGTCAAGCTTGCTATTTCACCCGATAATTGCTCAATATTTCCTATATATTCTTCCGTCTCTTCGTCATAACCTCGAATCCTCATGGAAATAGTCTTTAAAGCCGTCCCTACAGCGTCCGCATTTCTTGTGATTTCTGTCGCTGCCGTACCTAGCGCAATTGTCTGTTCTAATGTATTATTTGCGGCGGCCATAGCAGAAGATGATCTGGTTAAAATATCTACAATATCTCCATTAGAAACTGCCTGTGTATTACCAATGATATTTATTTTAGAAATAATACCATCCAATGAATCATCTGCTTCCAAGCGGAATGCCTTAAGTGTACTGACTAATCCATCGGTTGCCTTTTGAATACTTAGATCTGGAGATATAGCCTCTAAAATGGCAGAATTTTTAGACATAGTTTGAGCATCTTTAATGGCATAACCGAGTCTTGACCATTCACTTGCTTGACTAATTATTTCTTTTGTTGTAACACCAAGTTGTTTAGCAGTAGTATTAGATTCGCTATAGAACTGTTTCAGTTCACTAGAAGTTGCAGTGGTTGTTTTTCTTAAATCAACCAATTCTGTATCCAATTCTCGTACCACTTGTGGCATCTGTCTAAGCCAATGCCAAAGTTCCATAACCGATCCAGTGGCCAGTGCCCAGCCACCAAACTTCTCAATAGCTTGTTTGAATTTATCGGTCCAGGATAATCCCAATTTATTCATTGCGCGCAGTTCAGCATCCAGACCTTTAAATTGCGCCCTGAGATTATCAAAAGTACCCCTTGTCATATCATCAGCAGAATTAAGTGTATTAATCCATTCAATGATTTGCTGCTTAGACTGTTTAGTCATGGCAGTATTCTTTTGAAGATAATTGTTTAATTCGTTTATAAGGGATATACGACGATTGTCTCCGTTAGAAATTATCTCATTTGACTTTTGGCTTTTAATTTGTGTTATGAGATTTTTTGTTTTCTCAAGAAGTTTCTGGTATTCTTTTTCATAATCTAATCGTTTATCACCACTAGAGAATTTCATATCATTATAAGCAGCCTCTAATTGTTTCAATGCGGCACTTGCTTGTAAGAATGATTCTCCACTTTCAATTCCAAATTTACTTAACTGTTGCTGGATTGAGACAATCTGGGTTGAATATTTCTCTGTATCGATTCCGAGCTGAATTTCTTTTGACTTATTTGCAATTCTTTGGCGTAGGTTATATTCTTCCTCAAGCGCCTTATTTACAGCTTTATCCTGGGCAAGTTGATGGCGCTTTTCTTCTGCCTGACGTGCTTGTTCTGAAGACTCACGTCCTTTCGCCATAGCATTTACTAGCTTTTCCTGTTCTTTAACAGCCTGTTTGGCTCCGGACTCAATTTCTTTATAATACTGCTTGGCCCATTGAACAGCTTGTTTATCAGAAACAGCATCTCCAAGTATATCTTTAATGATTCCTGATAGCGCTCGAAACTGTTTTTCGATATCAGCCTTATTCTTTGCAAAATCTGAAAAATCAATATCAGCTTGGATTTCTAATCTCTTTTTTGCTAAGTCTTTTTGAACTTTGGTTAAACTACTATCGTCAATAATAGCTTGAAGAAATATTTTGAAACTATCGTTCATTCATGACTCCTTCCGTAATTTACTGCAATAAAAAAACACCCTCACGAAAGGAGAGTGCTAAGAAAAGAAATATCAGTTTTGACACTGACACTCTGTAATTTGTGTTTTGTTTTTTTGATGGATGGTGATATAATTTCTTTATTAAAATAAATGAGGTAAAAACATATGCTCACAAAAGAACAAGAAAAAATTTTGACATTCCTACTATCATTGCCACGAGACACCAATAACCGAATAACAGTAAGCAGAAAGAATTATAATCTTGATTATTCTGAATCCGATTTTATTACTAAACTGAGAGATATAGAAACTCTCGGATATTTTGAGATTAAATATTTAACAGGACATCACAATACTTTAAAAACTTATATTGAGGTTATTCCCAATGGAAATACATTATCTTATTTTATGGATAAAAAGAATAAGGAATCTCAAAAAAGAAGAGATTTAATCAAGTGGCTAATACCTGTAATTATTTCCTCATTATCATTATTATGGAATATACTTAATACGTTGTATTCAACTCACTTAAAAGAATTAATAGATAATCTGACATCTCAAATAAATTAATAGTTGTTATGATGGCAGAAATAAGAGTAAGTGTAGCAATGACTGTTTGTACTACCCATCCATATTTATACATCCAATCGAGAAATTTATCCATTTTCATTTCCTTTCTATGAAAAGTTCACAGTTTGCATCAGCTACAGATTTTTCTGTTTATCAAAATTGCAGTACAATAATTTCTGCTGGAGTAATCACGTTAATTACTTAATGAAATATCTTGGAATATGGGGTGATGCGGATAGTAAGTAGTGGTAGACAGAAAGGGTGTACCTTGAGTAAGCACATCCTTTTTGTGTACAAGAGTTAATACTCATGGATTTCTGCTTACTTCATCCCAGGCATTCCAAGAGAGGTTTCGCAAAACTTTTTAATATCCTCTACAGACTTACCTTCATTACACATATTGAGAACTGCGCCGAGGATTCCTGTTGCTCCGGCCTTAAGTCCTTGGAATCGCTGTTCCTTAAGCTTTTCCGTAAATAATTTCTCGAATTCCTTTTCTTGTTGTTTTGTCATATAAATTTTCCTTTCATGATTAATTACAAACATATGTTTAGAGTTTATTATTTGGGATGATTTTGGTAAAATATAAATGAGTACATATGCGATTGTACAACCACATTACAATCCATTGCACGGCTATGTGCTTGGCATTTGCCTGTGGGAGTATTTTTATACGAATCCTACAAAACGGTACATAGTACCAGAAAGGTCAAATGGTATTTCTAGTGTTTTTAAACACATCTTTGGATTCTCCAAATCAATATCTTCCCTTTCTTGTATGTCACAGTACAGAAGGGAGGTGAGATATGGAGATAGTACTAGCATTAATTGGCTCTATCCTTATGCTGGGTGCTGTTTGTTATTTAGGAAGTCTTGTTCTGCTCAAGGACACAAAAGAATTCCATATGCATTTTGGCTTATTTAAAGGATTTGATATATCAGGAACCTTTTTTGATAGAGACAAAACACAAGAAGATTAGTTGTTTTTTACCATTTGGGAGTAGGAGAGAGTGAGTAGAGAGTGATGAGAGGTAGCATCGTAGAAATACGGTGCTATTTCTCTACATAGAAAAGGATGGAAGAGCAGTTAACTCAACCATCCTTGATTTATTAGCATTTCTTAGCCATATTCTTGAATACTTCCCAACGGGCCTGTACATTCTCTTTAGCAGCAGATCCGGAACCGCAGAGATTCCTGTACTCGTCATTCTGTTCATAGCTATTGAAGAATTCCTTTGCGAGTACCATGTATTTATCTTTTCCACCCTTGTACTTAATCACCTTGCACATACCAGCAACAAACATCGGGATAGAGGTCTTCTTCAAATTTGGAATCTTTTCTGTAATTCTATGATTAATAGAATCAGCAGCGTTGATAATCAGTTCAATGACTCCCTGATTGTTTTCTTGTTCATTAAACCAGCTTATAAACGCCTGGATATCCTCATTTCTAAATCCAAATTCATGCTCCTTGCTATAACCTGAAGTTAACATCATGACTTCGAGAATAAGATTGCGGTCCTCACTATTCTTAAAAATACCGACACTGAAAATTCTTTCCCAGAGGTTTGGCATTTTCTTTTCTTTCATAACTGGCTTACCATCTTTCACGATGATTTCGCCAGCACGATTTTTCTTTTCAACTTCATAAGTAAATCCATCAGCGTTTAATATGCTTAAAATCTGTCCATATAATTCATTACTAATATTCACAGAATTTTTCTGTGCATTAGTGAGAGGTCTGCCAGAATTCTTACGTCTGAATAATTCAGTAATTTCTTTATTCGTGGCTTCATAATAGAAGTCTATTGGCAATTCATAATAACTAAGTTTGCTCTTTATTTCCTCGTCTAGTTCTTCAAACTTCTTTCCCCATAATGATTCTGATGGATAGAATGTTTTTCCTTCGATAGTAAAGGGAACATCATCTAACTTCTTTGATAAACGATACTCGCCATTTATAAAATCGGCAAAATTGGTTATACGCTGAACACCGTCAATAACAGCATTATTTAATTTAATAATATCGCCAGTTGTTTCATCTACCACACTAACTACAATCGTAACAGGGTCAATTAGGTATTCACGCAACACGCTATCAATCAATTCTGCCTTCTGTAATGCATTCCACTGTCCAGAAGGACGCTGAAGCGGATGTTTAAAATTGTATTTACCGTTCTTAACTTCTTCCGCCAAAGTAGGAAGACCACGACGTTTTGATTCCGACCTCATAATTTATACCTCCATAAAAATTATCGTTAGTATTTTCTATTTCAGTATAGTCTATATATAAAAATATAGCAAGAAATTTTAGATGTTTATTTTATGGATAGTCCAACTTTTCTTAATTCCTCTTTTAATATCTTTATTGCATTTTCCTGGCAATATTTTTGAAACACTTCCCAAAATCTATGCTCTTTTGTCTCATCTGTTACCCATCCACCATGCGATCCAATTGATGCAGCAAGTAACTGCTTCTCACCTGTCCAAAAGCTGTTGTAGTTCATAGCTGTTTCATCCATATATACAGAGCCTAAATTTTGATTGAGCATTTTTGTCGTAGCCGATTTCCAGAATTGGTACGATCTAATATAGAATGAGGGCGTGAACGTGTCATAAAATTCATCATCTATTATCTGTTGTAACGCTCCCAGGAGCCTATTACAAGCATTCTCTACAGCTTTATCACATAATATCTGCATATAATTCTTCAGTTCTACAGGTGTTCTAAACACTTTACTCGCCATCACAACACCTTTTGGGCATGACAAAGTAATGACCTATAATCCAATAATACGGTCGTGGTTCTTCGTGAAATAGATAATAATTATATGCATCGGCTACAAGTATTCCAAGTATCGTAATGAAAATCCATACTATTGAAAACGGCAAGCATATTACTCCATCATAATTAAGAGGCATGTTGGAGTAGTCCCACATCGGTGTCTGATTAAGAATTTTCAGCCCCTCACCAATGATAAGCTCAAAACCAGTCACGATGGCTGACCCGATACATCCTTGCAGGATTAAATCGAGATTCCAGGAGATTATGTTATTAATCTGGTCAAAAAGCAAGAAGGAGATACCGCCGACCGCTCCCATAAGAGGATAGCTTATGTTTTTATATGTAACCTCAATAGCAATATATGCACAATACCCAACCAAGAAGAGTGTAAGCAATTTAGCAAGAATATATGTCCATTTTCTTTTGTTCATATTCTAATCCTCTTTTATTGAGATATTTGCGTTGCGTTCAGCTTCAGCCTGGTCATGAATAATATCTGCCAGCTTCATAATAAATTCGTCTTTCAATTCATTAAATGGAACGTCCTTCAAGGCCGCGTAAAGGTCGGAGAGGAGAGCTGTGATATCTTTCTGTTCTGTGATGAGTTTTTCAATAACAGTGTATAATGCTAATTTAATTTTCCATTCCTTGAGCTTCATTTTAATAAGTGTAATCATAAAATTCTCCTAAATGTGTATTTGTTTGATTAATGTTTCAATATCATATCTGTAACGTGTGCGCTTAATATTGCATGAAACCGAAATGGCTCCATATTTCTCTAAATCCTGTGTATTAAAAGACTTTTTATCAAGTGCACATTTCATATTGATAAAATCATCAATTATCATAAAATATGTTGCATTATTCTTTTCTCTGAAATTAAAAAAGAAGCAAGGTATAACATTGTGTTTACCTGCTTCTGATAATCCTGTTATTTGGTTATCTTTAATCATTGTGTAGGGAATACTAGAGCCTTTAGTTGATTTCAGTTCCGCAAGATACAATGTCCTGTACTTATTATTGAATATAAGAAAGTCACAAATATTTGTACTGGCGAAGCGTGTGTTAGTACCACCACTAAAAGATGCAGCATTATCTCTTAAGCGATAGACCCAATTCTCATTATTATCTATGCTGGATTTAAAATCTTCTTCAAATCGCTTCCCTGGGTTACTCATGTACTTCACCAAATTCTTTTATTAGCTTTTCTGTAAAATATATCTGTCCTTTACCAGTAATTAAAGGTTTATATGTAGTTATGGTTTTGCCATAACCATTATCAGTTACATATTCGTCATAATCCATATAGCCTCCAGATAAAGCTCTTTGTGTTGGTTTGTTCCTTAAATCACCACAGATACACAAATAGTCATTATCTCTTAACCACTGAAAAAGTTTGTTCCTACCAAACTTTCTGAAAAGTGGATTCTTTTGTAACACACCAGAGAATTTACCAATAGATATAGAATTTATAGAAGTATGTACTGCATCGTGAAATTCTGCTTTAGGTTTAAGTTCGTTATTCTCAGCAATGAGCGGAGCAGTGGCTTCTTGAACTTCTAATTGTGTTAACTCTTTTGACGCAAGAATACCATCTTGACCACCATTATATATCATTAATAAGAGATGTGCCTTTTTGTTTACATCAGAGTTTATTACTTCACGCATTGCAAAATATTCTCTCCGTAGTTTCTTACGGATTTTTTTTGACTGTTCTGTTTTCATAAAACCAACAAGTAACATGTAGCCTTGCTCAGACAGTAAATATATATTAGTTGAATTAGAAATAGACTGTCTGTTCATGAAATTCAATAAAAACTCGGTACTTTCTAAGTACCCACTTTTTAAATCTAAAATATCAACCCCAAATTCAAATTCATCTATATTTTCATTTATTAGCTGGTTGATTTTCTTTAGTGGTTGCCCATGAATTTGGGAAATGGTTTTTGCTAATATCACTTTCTGATTTTCACCAAAACCGCCTTCGATAATAGGTATCTCAATCCCCATAAATATTTGTGTTCCATTATTTTTTAATTCATTCATACTTTGTACCTCAACTTTCTATAATCCCCTGAATCAGTTAATAAAAGAGTGGTAAACGTGGTCAGAGGTATCCCACTTCGACGGGTAATTACTCCGTCTATTCACCACTCAAGAAACAGGCTCAATGACTTCCTGTCTCACAGATATTTAAAAATACCTGTATCAAACCATTGTCTCTCATACAGATATTCTCTTTTTGATTTCTGAGAAACACAAAAAAACCTCAACCATAATCAAGGTTCTAAAAAATGTGCTTCTCCAGTAAATCTTTTAAACAAATGTTCTGAATTGTATAATCTCCCAAGTATGTTATAATAATCCTGTGGTGGAATGACTATCCAAAAGATAGTTGTAGGAGGGCCAACGAGTAGTCAGTACGGTCGCCAGAAATGGCAGGCGTCAGCCCATAGTCCTCACTAGAATGCGGTTTTGGTATACCTTTTATATAGATATCAAAAAAGTATTGGGGTGAGGTTAAATGGAGTTCAGAATAAATTCTGTATTTATGGTTCTACTAATTGTTTTAGTAGCAATCATCAAGTACGCCTAATATCTGATGAAAGTTGGTGGGACTATTATCATCTTGGTAGTAGTGATTATACTATCAGAACGTGTTAATATATTTAAGGGCGGCTACGCAAGAAACCGCTCTTTCATTATTAAAACTAAGAAACTAAATCATCATATTTTATAGGTAATGCTAGAACTTCAGGTTCTAACTTGTCATGGTATATATCATCGCCACCAGCGGCAACATAACATTTTCCAAGTTCTTTAAAGGTCTTTAAACCTTCCCTTGTGACATAGCCTTGTTTTGTAAATTCCATATGTAACCGATACAAAGTAGATCTAAATGAAGAAATAGTACGATCATTATCCATAACGATATGATCTTTGAGCATAAGCTTTATCTCTTTAACATCGTTATGTGTATCTGATTCATAAGAAGATAATAAGTCAATTTGCTGTTGTTGACGCTCTATACTCGCTGCCATTTCTCGTTTTTCTTTCATTGACCTTGTTTCAAGTTTTGTATTCGGGAACCATTTACAAAAGATTCCGGCAAATTTATCAAAACTAATGATTATCAACCCAAGGAAAATGACAATACTAGTCCAATCATACGATAGTAATTCTTTTAATTCTGACATTATTCAAGTTTAACCTCCTCTCATTGTATTACTCAGCCAAATCATATTTCAACAGATCTGGAGTAGAGGTATCCCACTGCGGTTCATAAATTCCATCTTTATTGACAAAATAGTATTTATTGGAATTAATATCTTTGGATTTTATGTAAGCAGATTTTGCCATTGAACCGTCAGAAGAAAGATAGTACTGATTGCCTTTATACGCAATCCATTGACTGGAGTACATATAGCAGTCTGGTCCAAACCAGAACCAATTTCCTTCGTATTCATACCATGTATTTGAAATGGCATGACCAGCTGCGTTAAACCAACTCCAACGGCCTGTAGAGTCCTTATACCAGTCATCTTTTACATAGTTCCCAGTGTCTCCAAGATAAAATCTCCAACCACCATCTTCTTTATACCAACCGGATTTATTCTCACTATCGTCATCCTGTATAAATCTTTTTACACATACGAGGCCCTTACGCCAACCGCCAGAAGCCCAGGAACTATATCTAGTTTTACAATAAGCATCCATATTCTTATAGGATGGTACACCGCTGCCATGACCACTAATAATCCAGTTTCCATTAGAATCTTTATGATGGACCATCTCTACATGTCCGATTTTCTTTGGTCTGGATGAGTCGGAACCTGCAAATAGCAGCATATCACCAGGTCGCAGAATTTCTGGATTCTGTATAATACCATTTCTTATAATTGCATCTACGAACGTAAGCTTGTTAGAATCATACATGCCGGCAGTATTCAGAATACCAAAATTGTCACCAGCTTCTTTGTATGAATATGAAATAGAGGAACTGCAATCAGAATAATATTTTCCGTCTTTATACTTTTTGAAACAGTAATCACGTAGATTTTGATTATAAATATTGCGTCCAATTATAGAAGCATAATTGTCAACCACTTTCTGCCTCCGTTGTTTTGATGTTGTCATAAATTACTCCTTTTTGTGTTCTATATCTACACCAAGAATTTTACCCAATGAGATAACTGATTTACTTACGTAAATTACAATTGCTGAGTTCATAATAAACTGTGGTGTTACTCCGATAGAAGATAAGTCAGTTGAATCGAAGCAATAAGCAGTTCCAACAAACATACCACAAATAATAAGTGCTTTTGCAATTCCGTTTATCAGTTTTTTTGTGTCAAATGATAAACTTTTGGTTCCAATATTGTAATACAATCCGGCCCCAATATTCATGAGGATTGCAACTACCAATATTGGCAGTGTTCTAATGATTTCGTCCATTTATATTTCCTTTCTTTAATTATGGCAAGCATGAGACTTGACTGTCTATTGTACATATGCTGAGTGTCATGTACTCACAGTTACGTCATCTACTTTTACGTCCATCATCTTGGGCAACCATAAACAATCTCATTGAATTTTTCAAAGTATCACATAGTCTATAATTTTTGTGATACTTCCATGTTGTGATTCCAGCTTCAGTCTTTACAAAAGTATATGTTATTTCTATATAGTAAAAAATAGGGACATAACGTACTTGTGATGGATTACAAGTGGTTATATCCCTATTCCTCATTATCCATCACTAAATTTTCATTATTTTTCTTTGGTATGTGATTCTTAATAGACTCTTTTACTTTTTCTTTGTCAAATTCTTCTTTTGAAACGACTGTATAGTTTCCTTTATAAGACTGGATATATGCATGATGATTTATCAATTTATTGGTTGGAACCTGAATTTCTTTATCATCAAATAACACGACAGAAACTATATCATTTCGAGAGATTACGTTACATTCTTTTATCATATATACCTCGTAAAAAGAGGGCATATCGCAGCCCTCTTGTATAAATTTATTCAGTTTCGTCAGTAAGTTCAATCATATCAAGAACATTACCGTTCTCATCCACCAAGGCATCACAAGTAATCGTAATTTCTGCGGGATCGCCACTGGATGACATGGATAAGTCAAGCTTTTTCTGAGGACTTGCTTTATAAGCAGTAATTCTCATTGGAACCAGTTCTCCGTTTTCATTCTTATCTAAGGTGGACATCTGAATAAAGAAGTCCTTTGGAATCTTCTTATTATTGAAGGATACCTTCTGAACACCAGAAGTCTTTTCCTCTAAATATCCGACAATATACAATTTATTTTGAGCAATCTCGGAACTGGTTTTAGCAGTAAATACTTTATCGGCTAATGTACCTTCAATAGATTTACCACCAAAATCACCTTCAGCGTAAACAAATACAGTGCCAACAATCGGAGCGTTAGGAAGTGTTATTTTCCCTGCCTCAGTAGCTTTAATTGATTCCTTTCGTGTCAGAATTGCTTTGGTTTCGATTTCTCCATCACTTAGCATCGCATATACCCTAAACGGATGGACTTGAAATGTCATAGAAATAGTGCCATCAAGTGGATTATCAAATTTAATACATTTTCCACCCTTTTTATTTGCGTATACCGCATCACTTGAAAATCCCATAGTAGTAGTGTTACAGAAATCGGCATACATCCAAGGCTGCTTGGTCTTATAATCTCTAATATCCAGGTCGCAGCATTGTCTATTCGCCATATTAATATCTGTCATTAAAATTCCTCCATATAATAAAAAATCCACTGTTTATACAGTGGTTGGTCTATAGTTACATATTAATTTTTTTTATATATTCCATAGGGTTATAATCTGAAGACTTTTTGTACGAAAAGGTATTAGCAGCCATCATATCGTTAAAATCGTATTGACGCCCGTTTATATATTCATTGAACATGGACATAAACTGGTAGTATGTCATATCCCAAACATTGAGAATATTGATTCCGACTTTATTATGAGTGCAGTATTTACGTATCATATTATCGAGAGTATAATTCCTATCCATATTCTTTTTTTTACTTGTTAAAGCATTTTCTCGAAAACGATTATACATTGTTTGTGCAAGTTTTTCTGCCCCTTTTGCAAATTTGGGTATTTCTTCCTCAGAGGAATTCATACCCAATAGACATCTCAATTCGCCACGGAATATATCGAAATTATCCTCTCCAATATGTCCAATGATTCGTTTTTGATTAGACACACCAGATTCATTTTTTACTTGATAATAGTTGAAGACATCTATACAGTTTGTGTCCTGATTGAATTCAATTTCATCCAGTATAAAAAACTTTATCATTGAGAAAAGAATACTAGTGTTATCATAAAGAAGTATTCTGAATAAGGAAATATTCTCTTTTGATTTCTCGCATAACCTATCAAACGTCTCAACGGATTTAAAGGATTCTAAATATGATTCGAGTGTCATGTCTATCATATTTTGAAATAAAGCGAATACTTTAAATGTAATGGTACGTATGTCTCTTAAAGTAGGACACTTGACAGTACCTACTCCGTCAATGAAAAAAGGCTCATTACACAAATAATCAAAATTTGTATATAAACTTATTAATATCACCTACTTTAATTTGAAATCAGAAACAGTAAAAATTAACTGTCTGCCATAAAACTGCTTATTAGATGAACTTAAATATGTAGCAGAGTCCAAATGAAGTTTTCCTATTCCAAATTTTTGTGAATCAGATAGTGCTCTTTCAACTGCATCAGCTAAGATATCGGCTTTAGTGCCGAGATAACCTTTCTTAGAATATCGCATATTACTTTTATTACAATAAGCCCATATAATTATCTTCATATCTTTTATTGTTCCAGTCGGTATCCTGGGTACGTCTACCTCGAAACATAAATATGAAAGTACCTCTGTTTGAGTATCATCGATATAGAGATGTGGAAAAACTTGTTTATAGACTATCCCATAATCATCATCGTTGTCATCAGCACCCCAAACTTGTTCCTGCGTATATCCTTTACCAAGTAAAATCTCCATAATATCATCTGAATTCAATAAAAGAGGTAAAATACGATTTTTTACTAATCCAATATCTTTTAATACTGTTCCTGGCATTTGTACCTCCTTATAGTCCGTCAATAATTGTAATTTCAACTTTTGCAACAACATTTTTATCAGTAATAACAGACAATAAAAAAGAACAGTCAATTAACTGTTCATCATCCACCTTTAACTGTATTTTTTGACCATCTATCACTTGTTTTATAGCGTATTCACTATCAACTTTCCACTGAAAGTTCTGATCCATAATCTCATTACCATTCTGGTCCAGAAATGCCACAATCCATGTCTTAGCTCTGCCACACCGCAGCGTATTACCTCCTGTAATCACAGCCGATAAATCTGTCGTTTCATCCGGAACTGATGGTTCTGGCGATGGGGAAGGAGAGTGGTAGTCACAAATCCATATCTGTGAGCCATCTTCTCGTAATACATGTTTGTCTTTTGTTTTATTAAACGCATCATATGATAATGTAAGTACCATAGTGCTACCGCGGTTAAAATACATGTTATTATTTAAATTGGCCTTGCGATTTGAAAGCTTATAGATGTCGGGTTCTTCCGCATCGTCTAAATCTATAGCAAAACGCAAATCTCGTTTTAGCTTTTTCGTTTCTGAATCAATTGGAAGAGTAAGACCATACTGATTGTCCCCCACCTGTAATGTACTGTTTCCAATAACACCACTTGAGTATTTTGTAAAATCTTCTGAATATCCCCAGCGTTCAATTATTTGACCATCGGTGTTTTGCCATCTTAATGGCACTGTACAAAGATACATATATCCTCTGTTCCAGGTTTTTTCATCAGGATCCAATAGGGTAATAAGCCAGTATTGATTATTCCAAATAACATAGTCTCCAAGATTGAATTTTTCACCATGCCGAGATTTGATTTTCTTTTTGAACGTATTCCCATCAGTATCCTTGATTATCATCAAATCTCTGGAGACACCATTTATCAATACAGTCTCAGTATCGTATGTATCCTTAAAATGCTTTGACATTTCACGATTCACTTTGGCAAGCTCCATTTCGCGTTTGCTTTTTGTGCCATAAGCATTTTGGATTTTCATAAAATAGTTTATATCCATATTAAATATCCGAAAAAGCAGAATAATTGATAGTTTTCTTGAGCTTGCCGGTATATCTATCTCTGCTTTTATAATCATCGAGAGCGATTTTATTGTTATTATCTAACCTGGAGATAAATGCCTCATACGAATTTCGTTCATTGGCAGGAGAAAATACAGATAAGTCGCTTGGTGTAAAATTTATTTTAAATGCATGAAGTAGTGGTAAATCGCGTTCCATATACACCTGAAACATCAAATCTACAATCAACTTAATTTCTGCCGGAGTTGTTTTAAAATTCAATTCCTCAGAACCTGCATCATAATCAGAAAAATCGACCTGTAGATTACTGATAGATGACAGTATATCTAATGCATCAATTAAACACCCCTTCGCCCTATCGTGTGCCAATTGAATAGCTTCCGATATATCTACATTATAGTAATTAAAGAACTCCTCATCCTTTTCAATACGTCTATAAAATCGTTCAAATAGGTACTCAAATAGTGTTATCTCTGTCATCTAATTACCAGCTTTCTACTGAGTCTTTTTTGGGCGTCCTGGCATCTTTTTGGCTTCTTCTGTGATGGGAAGCTCTGTTTTCTGATTAGTCATCATCTGCTCCATCATTTTTTGCATTTTTTCAAGTTGCTCATGCATACTGCGATTCTGCTCCTTTAGCATATCAACCTCATCAGAAGATACTTTTTCTGGGACATCCTTTTTAGTAAGAACGATTGAGGTATTAACCTGCCGATTCAGAAGCTCCTTATACCGTGTCTTAATAATCTGCTCAACACGCACAGATATGTCATTAGTACCTTCATTCTTGATTTTCTGATAAACTGTTCTTATTCGCTCAAACATAGCACTATCTTTAATTGATATAAGTTTTGTAAGTCCGTCATAAGTGGGATTAATAATTATATTTTCAATGTCTTTATTTTTGAGTATGTCTTTCCAATTAACGATGTTTAGACTTTCATAAACATCTTCCTCACGGTTTGGATCAAAGAACAACATTCCGTTTTTGAAAGCACCTGTATTATTTGCGTACCTAATTTCATCTAATGTCATTGGTATAACACAAGGAATAACACCATCAACCGATGGGTCAAAACTATAACTCTTATCAGGAGCAACAATAACTGACACTCTATTTTCATTATAATTAAGAACGCTGATTTTCTCAGTTTCTTTAATCAAGTAAATTCCTCCAATCAAAAAAGACGAGATAGGGTAGTTATTAAATCCATCTCGTCTTAGAATACTATAATTACTGTGACATTACCATTTTACATACATTCTCAATCTTGGTAATCACAAATCCATATGTAAAATCTTTTAACATAATATGAATCTGTTCACTTCTTGGATTCATCTCCTGGAATACATGGATATCACCCTTCATATCCAGGTTCCCAATTTTCCCAGCGATTCCGAAAATTCTCTTATCTGGGATAAGAAGATTACCATTTCCCTGACGCTTTGCACCAGAGATAGCAGCTACCCCAATAGTATCATAGGTCTTTACAAGTCCATATCTATTGAAGTCGTTCTTCATATCATTACTCATATACTGAGCAAAGCCTTCCATACGTCTAATGGCCTGAGCATATTTCGTAAGACACACAATAACAGAATCATCGCTTCTATCATTTAGGTACAAAGAGATTGCATCCATATCAGCCAGTGTAGGCACCTTACCTGTAACATCGATTTTTGCTTCACCACCGACAATAGCTTCGTCCATCTGGGATAACATATCGTAGAATAGTGCATTCTGACACGCTTCCTTCATGAACACAGTGAGATTGGCAATAGACTTAAAACCGTTCTTTCTTAAATCGACATAAGAAAGGTCTGTTTCAACCTGTCTGTTTCTCCATACAGGAGTAAGTGCAGAGAGGTCAATCCAACTTCTGTCAACAACGCCACCCTTTGCTGCCTCATGAGCAATCAGCGTATTTTTTGGCTCTACATTGTATTCAGCATCATCAAACTCCCCAATACCTCCGCGTTCCCAAATACGATCTAAAAGTTCGTCGGGTGCATTATATACTTCAGGCTGTACAATTCTCTTGATGTAGGCAGCGATATCACACTCAGGGTCTTTTCCTGTTTCTCCGATATTTTTTGCCCACGCATCCATAACCTGTGCAGCGTCTTTCTGTTCTGCATTTAAGTCTCTTTTATATTCAATACTCTCAGCTACATCATAAAGTGCATGCTCCTGAGACATTAAATCTTTTACTTCGCTAGTTAAAATACTCATATTTACAAATCCTCCTTTAATTATGCGTTAGATACAGCAGTGTCGGACACTTCAATCTGAGCCAATGAATGTCTATTGTCATTATGAAAACCCTTAAAAACATATGGAGAAGCTATAGTAGCTTTTGTTACAAGTCCATTCTTCCAGGACACTCTTGTATTAAGGGCTAAATCGGAGGTAATAGTATCATCGTACTGATCGGTTCCAAATTTCTCACCAGCGTGATACTTATCCATTGATACAGGCTCATTGGCCTTGATTTTTACAAAATCATTGTCATAATCGGACATATCACCTCTTGCACAGTTAATACCAGAAGGCACACGCTCTTTATCTACAATAAAAATGTCAGTTACGGTTTCAGCCGAAGCGATATTAGCAAATTTATCGGTTGTAGAGTCTTCCTTTACAACGCCCATACCAGTTACCATGTCAACTTTTGCCTTGTGCATAGCATCAGGAGCCTTTGCTCCGTTAATTCTAAAATCTCTAATCATATAATTGTCCTCCTCTTATTTGGATAAAAGTTTGTGCATAAAACTACGGATATCATCGTCATCGTCATCTGTTTCTAAGCTTGCAGTAGCCTTTTCTGGTTTCTGTGTTTCAGAGGTTAAAATTGTTTCATTTGTCTGTGAATCAAAAGAAGCAACAAACTTATCGGCAATCAGTCCATTGATTGCGGATTCATTTCTTGCTTCGATTAAATCAGTAATATTCTTTTCAGCTATTTCAGTTTCAGTAAAGAGATTTCCCTTTAGTAATTTTGCTTTTAATCTTGCTTTATCTTCAGCAATTTCAATTTCTATGCGTTTCTGTTCAGCAATTTCTACTTGCTCCTTAAAAGGCTTCAGTTCTGATATAGTCACATTAAGAGATTGAATTGTTTCACTTGCTTTAGAAATAGCATTATTTTTAATATCTAATTCTGCTTTTACAGTAGATACCTCTTTTTCAAGTTCTGCTATTTTTGTATTAATCTCTGCAACGGAAACAGTTAATTTCACGTATGTTGGCTCTGAAACTGTAATAGAATCATCATCGCCTACTTCATATGTAAATTTAACATAATCTAATTCTGATTCTCTGCCGTCATACTCACACCAAACCTCTTTTTCGTTTGGAAATAGGAAAGATACCCAACACCATTTACCTAATTTTGTTCTACATGCAGCTCTGACCTTATCTCGTAAATCATAATCAGTAAGCTGTGCAGAGTCAGTAGTTGGATTCTCTATATTTGTTTTTTCTGTATCAGTAGATGTAGTAGCAGTACCCGTAGTATCAGATTGAGTTTCTACAGATGTACTTGTCACAATATTTTCTTCTACCGTAGAAGATTCTGTTTTATTGCTCAATAGATTTTCCTCCTTATTGTTGTTATTATTTTCATCAATTAAGTCTTGAGAAAGAGCTTCTGCAATTATTAATTGGCTATCGTTAAATTCTGCCATACTAATGGCGTTTGCACTTGTACCATAACTGGGATATGCATATTCAAAGCCAAGTAATGTGTTAGCTAGAAACTCATAATCAGTAACTTTACGAATACCCCGATCAAAAATATACTGATATGTGTTTAGTTCCCAGGAACTGTATAATTTACCCAAATTAAAAAGTCGCTGAACAGCAGCGACTACATTCTTATATCTTTTCCATATGCGATATTTAGCGAATAGGCACGGTAAATTCTTTATAGTACCATTCACGTCAACATTATCGTTTTCTATATATATTTCAGTATGAGTACCGATACTGGAAGTTTTAAATTCTACAGAACCATCCTTCTTCTTCACCATTTCGTGGCCTGAAAAAGTTGGCTCTCCGTTTGGGTTAATCCGATATTTAGCCTGTACAGGCATATTAATCAAGGTTCGTGCTCGTTCTTCAGTGAACTCATCATAGGGTAACATATCATTATTTAAGTTTGGTTCATCATAATAACAAACCCTACTTGTTAGCTCAAGGTAAGTTGAGTGTTCAGCAACATCAATAACGGCACCCACCATATTTACATATTCATTCAATACTAGCATCACCACCTTTCTGATTGGCAATCAAAATTCCTGTTTGTACAAATAATTCATCAGCAAATTTAGCCTGTTGTTCTAATTCTTCATCGATTATTTCGCATTCTTCTAAGTCATAAATACTTCCGTCAGGTATTTTTATTTTCAAGATTTCACCCTCGTTTTGTTATAATCAGTGTCATAATCCTGTTTTTGTAGGTTATCTGACCCGCTCGGCCTGCCACCAGAGTCTTTTGAATTTCCAGAGCTGTTATACGAAGTTGGATGAACAAGAAATATTTCATCGTAACCTAGTTCTTTTTCAGTAACTAATCTATCCGCTTCATCTTTTGCATTGAGTCCAACCAATTCATAAGCTGTAGTATAAGAGCAATTAAACTTTGAAAATAGTAATTCCGATAAGTCTTTACGCATTTCAAATTCAAGCAATTCTGTATCAAGGATATGTGGAGTGGGGCAATACTCTTGAGGGATACCATTTTCTTCAAGAATTAAAGAATACCAGCGAGAGAGGATAATTTCTTCCTGTTCTGTGATTTTATTTATAGTTTTCATTAATTGTTTAATGGAAATGTTTGCCGTACTAACAGTTTGGTTTCCATCAGTATTTAGAAAAGATATTCCAAGAGCAGAAGTGACACGAGAACGATATTGATTAATTGTAGCTATGTTTGTTGTTTCTACTTTAGGTTCCACATATACGATTTTTTCCACACAAGGAGGTGAAGTATATAGCACGGTTGGATTTTTCCATGCTGCTGCCAGATTCTCATGGGCATAAGCCATTTCTTCAAATCCCTTTTTTGAATAATCTTGTCCCATGGTTTCTTTTCTGATGACTTGATGTATTATTTTTTTAGCCTTTGCTTTAGCAGTAATGGCATCGGATTTGTCAAATGTGTCAAGCATTATATTAGGCTTCAGTGCTTTGAAGACCGCAGATAATCCATATTTTCTATTCATACTACAAAACCGATTTAAACCCGTGCGGCGAATGTCCAATATTGCATAATGCTCTTTGTTTATGTAAGCTTGATATACCTCATCTGGATAATTTGCTTTTATTTCTTCTGTGATGTTTTTAAAGAAAAGCGGTCTGTTTTTTCTGCCTTTAATCGTTGTTTTCTGTAATCTATTTGTAAGCTCACGGATATCAATAAGTACGTAGTTAATACCATTGTATTTATAATCGCTAACAATAGCGACTCCTAATGGAAAAGAATCAATGACATAATGTCCATTTTTACTGCGCAAATATTTAATACAATTACCTTCAACATAAACTGTCGGGATAGAAGATGATAGTATTGTATTTATATTTGTTTCCCTATGAAATTGCTTAATAAGAGATTCTGCTTTATCCTTGTATTTCTTGGTTGGTTTTGATGGAAGATTATCGAATGATATTCTTATATCTGAATTGAGATTTGTTACCATAGTTTCATAGACTTTCCCAATTATATCATCACCATTTATTTCCTGACGTACTAAAGCGTTTATTTTCAATATTTTGGTTATATCACTCTGGGCATTTTTGGAGAGCAATTTTATATCATCCAAAGTGACACTATCATCTCCAAAAGGTTGTTCCTTTAGATACACAGAATATTGACCATTAGACGGATCAAAACTTTGGAGTGCTTTTGACATCCATTCTTTAGCGATATCTTCAGATGTTAAAATGACGGTTTCATTACCATCAGTATTTTCTTTTGATGCGAAAGTCACACTAAAATCTTCTTCCTGGCCCTGAGTATCAGAAGAAGATAAGACCACTTCTTTTTTATTTGGCAATTAATCACCGTCCTTTCTTAGAATGTTATAGATGATACACAACGTGGAGCATTGGTAAAATCTGATGGTTCTTTCTGCTTTGGTTGTATTGTTTGTCCACGGCGTAATTCATACAATCTATGTGCAAGCATAATCAACACATAAAACCTATCATCATGCATAGAACTTTCTTTATCCTTTGCTATTGCATATGTTTTAGAAGTTTTTTCTGCGTTCTCATATTTGTATATTGACGTGGTTTCAGCTTTCATTAGGTCAATATTTGCTAAGGCCACAATTTCCTTTTCTGATAGCTCATATTTCTCAATTATTTCTTCGTCAGAATCCTTTTGTTTTCTGGCAATCGTTATAAACTCCTGCTTGAATTCATAAGGGAATTTGATTACTCCTAAATCAATTAGTTCTATAAACTCATCAACCATTTGAGTTCTATACTTGCGCGGGCTAATGAGACGCAATTTATCAATAGTGTTCGGATATAAAGACTTATATCCAGTATAGATTTCATGTGAAGCATCGATAAGTCCTCTATGGTGCCGACCATCGTCACCAACCCAATCATTTAGTAAACCATCAGCATAAGTAGAAACGCCACCTCCGCCAGCACCTTGATCTATCAATAAGCAATCAATATTCTGATAGTCATTATGCTGTCCGTTGTAAAGAGAGAGATAATTTCGTATTTCCTTTAACTGTCGATTAGAATCCAGTTTGTACCCCTTTTTGCTGGCATTGTCAAATAAGTTCAGACAGTTTACTATTTCTCCCATGTAGCCATAATTAGGATCATTTACTATATTCATAGCCCCTAAAATAGAATTATCCAAGGTACGTGCAGGATCTAAAGCCAGACATATATTTGTATTAGGTTTATAAGATAACTGAGGCAAATAGAAACACTCGTTTCTGCGAATTGTTCCCCATTTTACAATTTGATTTACGCCACCATCTCTTGTAGGTTGATTATAATATTCACGTAATGCCTTCTCTCTATTTGCTTTCATAGCAGCATCCACTTTGTCACGGGTTAGGAGAGCAGTATATGGCTTTCCTTCCATATATGTTTCAATAGCTGTATCACAAATCATATCAACCACAAGATAATCTCTATCACCAGCCAGCATTCTTTTAGAAAAGTTTTTATAATGGTGATAAAAGATTTTGCTCATATCATCTTGTGATGATGCATAAACCAGCTGTGTTGGACATTTTCTTTTTAATGTATCTGGGTTAAAGCCTTTTTCAACAGATGTTTTAAACTCTGTATTCTGCGTTGCAAAGGCTTCACATACAGCAATTAGCTCATCGGAAGAGAATGCAGCCTCATCGAAAAATACTAAAGTGGCTCTGCGGCTCCGGTTATTATCCGGATTACCATTCAGTGTAAAGATTTCACTTCCGTTATAAAATTCCACATGGAAACCTGACTGAGCATGACCAAAACCTGTTTTATTGTTCCCTGATTTTTTGGTTTCTTTTTCAACTATGTCTTTAAGGGAGTCGATAGATGCGGCTGTTTTACCGATGCGAAGAACGATTTCTTCAATCTTAGAAAATGTTTCCTTTGACTGATCACCAACTGATGATACTATGTAGATAGCCTGATTTTCATATAATATTGCCTTGAGGACCATAAAAATGGCACCGAGAAAGGATTTCCCAAAGTTACGACTACAACACCATAGCACATGTGGTTTATTCCAACTAGCTTGAAGAATATACTTTTGACTATCAATGAGCTTAATACCCAATAAATCTTCACAGGCAATGCAGGGGTTACGACGATAAAATGCTATACTTTCAGCATCTAACTCACATATTCGCTTCTTGCGTTCAGACATTAATTTATGATATTCCATCACTATCACCTACTCTTAATGTCTCCAACTCGGCCTTTAAATTGTCGTTGACAATAAGCAATTGACGCAACTGTTCTTTCTTGCTGTCTAGTTCTTTGTATAAATCATCTACAAGCTTTATCTGTGTTTCGTAAACTTCCTTTTTATCATTTTCATCAAATAGACAATGATCTAACATTGCTTTTTGGGATATTGAGATTGCCCATTGTGTTCCTGGACCTCTTAACTGGTCGTAATAATCAGCTTCGGCTCTTTCAAAATTTTTATTCCTTAAATCACGCATTAAGTATGTAAGCGTTGACTTTCCTACATCCTTATTGGAACGATTCTTCACTGAAATTTCATTTTCTTTTGCAATTTTGTCGTTGGCTTCCACCAATGTTTTTTTGATTGAGTTTAATGTTTTAATATCTGTGGCATCTCTTATGGGATCCAGGTTTGCTATCTTAACATCACACTGCCGAATTTGTTTGTTGTTATCTACAATCTGTAATATCTGTGACAATTTGAAAGCATCATCAGCTATATCTTCATCCTCTAAATATGGAGATAATTGATTGAATAGAAAATGTCTATCTTCTTCGGGATATCCGACAAATGGATCATAACCTACAACTTCTATAGCATAATCTCGGTTTTGTAAATCTTGCTTTGACCATTTTACTTCCTTGAATTTTTCAAAGTCATCCTTAGATTTTCCTAATTCACCATTTAGAATAGATTGAGAGAAGTCCTGGTTTTGATACTGTCTGCCATTGATTTGTCGCATATATAAACCGATGCTAAACTTATTATTGTTTTTGATAATGGAATCAAAAAGCGAGTAATAGTATGGAATATCTAGTTTATAGCACATCAAGATGCAGGCGGTATTAGTACCATACTTCTTTTCGTAGATATCAAGTAACTCATTTACACATTTTCTACACAAGGGTACAAAACGCGAATTCTTTTCAAATGACTCTGACCAGGGAGATTTATAGAAATGACCATTAGGATTTTCCCATGTATCACCGCATCGAAGACATCTATAATCGTGAGAATCATCAAAATTATCAGATGCTTCGGCGATTTTTGGTTTTCTCGCCAATTATAAACACCTTCTTTCTTGTTTGGATTATAAAAAATACTGTTAAAGAGCCGTATCATAAACACACCCCCCACAGGATTTGAACCTGCATCTAACGGATTTGAAGTCCGCCATGCTTTCTATTGCGCCAATGGCATACAAAAAGAGCCAGTCGAATGATGAATCATCCATTCTTACCTTACCTGTACCTATAGCTTCTGTAATGATAGCAGGAGAGCGCATAACAATTTCATTTTGAAGATTAGTGATATTCTGTTTATTGGCCCCTATTTGAGCAGATTCTTCAGGTGATGCGCCTGGAGAAACTGGATTATTTTCCAAGTATTGGTTTACAGCTGCGTTTATTTGTTTATCAGTAACAGATGTTTTTAAATCAGTATATTTTTTAACAAGTGCTAAAGTGGGTAAATTAAGTCCCATATTCTCCTCCTGTCATTATATTTTTTTCCAGCCAAAAGAGAATAACATGTATACAAGTAAATCACCACCATCGTTTCCTACAATACAGGAGCTTCCGATAGGAGCAGTAAAATTAAAACTAGGATTATTTTCGAAAACGCCACTTCCTTTATTAGTTGTTGTTGGCAGATATTGAATTTCTGATTCAGAGTCTACTACAAATTCCATTATATTTACATTGGGTTTATCATTCATTCTTAATAGCATTCCAGCCATTGTGCGACCTCTCCTTCTAATTTTTAACTATTGTTCCATGAATGGGTCTGACTGGATTCGGACCAGCATTAACTCGATTAAAAGTCGAGTGCCATACCATTAGGCGACAGACCCAGGAGAATAGGAGAGTAGTTAACCCTCCTAATTAACGGTTCACACTAACGCAGCGAGACTCGGGCATCCCCACACTTACTATGGCAGTGGTCGGCCTACGATTTGGGATGTCGGTGGGATTATAAATTGCCTTTAATCCAAGGCCGGTATGTATTGCGTCTTATTTTAACTCGCCAATACATCTAACGAGTGAGAGAGTGATTTTAAGCCCATTACTCACGGGGGAATATGTTGGGAGGAAATAGGAAGGGTAATCTTAGATATCAGTCAATGAACCTTGCTTAATTTCCTTGACACCATCTTTGGTAAAATATTTTCCAAATTCATCTTCGGCAGTAAGGTCATTATAGATTTGAAGCATTTCAGAACTTGCCCATCCGAAGAACTCTTGAATAACATGAGCAGGTAGATTCATTCTATGTAACTTTGTGCATGTATAATGACGCAACGAGTGTAAGTAGAAATCCACACCAAGTATTTCTGTGCATTGTTTTACCCAGGAACTTGTGTCTTTTCTCTTTTTCCATATACGTTTAGTTCCATTTACTGTAACTGTTACAAACATCCATTCACTGTTAATACCTTTCTCCTTACGTTCATTCATCCATAAATCAATATATGGTTTTGCACCATATAAGACGAATTTATTAAGCTGTAAACCATCCTTGCCGTGCCCTTTAGCACGAACTTTATCTGTTTTCCACATGGAATCATATACAAAATGGTTATCGTTAAAAAAGTCTGGTCGCATCTGCAACAATTCTCCGTGACGCATACCGGAATAAGCAGCTATAGCAATAGCACATGCGCACTCATATTCCTTACGCTCTACAAGAGTTTCTAAAAGCCCATCCACTTGCTCATCAGTTAATACAGTTTTCTCCCTACGGGCAGTTTTGGCTGGATTTTCAATTTTGCGAATAATGGGTTTATAATTTTCGAATTCTTTTTCGTCATCCAGAATGTCTTGAATGTAATTTGAAAGAGAAGAAAGGCAAGACTTTACACGTCTCATTCTACTAGAACCCCAATTCCAAGTATTGAGAGCATAATTTTGAAATTTAGCAACCTCACGCTTAGTTAATTCTGGAAAGTATTTATTTCCATTGAAGTCTAAACACCATACCCAAAATATTTTAAGATCATTTCGATATCCTTTTATTGTATCTGGGCTTCTATCAATTGATTGAAGGTATTCTAAAAAATCTTCTCCCAATTGAATGTTTTCTGGATTCACCTTTGTCAATTTTTCTGGTGTAACAATTTTATTATAGACTGTAAATCTTGATATTTTCATCACTTCCTTTCACAAAAAGCACCATGAGATTTGACTCTCACAGTGCCTATATTTACTGAATTTTCTCCAGCAATTCTCGTACTGTAATATCTTCGCCAACTGATACACACTGGGCTAGTCGATAGGAGAGTGCATCAATCAATATTTCTACCTCATCAGAGGTTAGATTTATAGTCTTAACTACTTCATCGTACAAATAAATCACCACCAGTTAATTTTAGTCTAGGCATTTTACATTCTTGGCAATCTTAAAAATAATCTCTCTGTGTGCAGGTTTTACCCATTCCTTTTTATCTCCGAGAGCTGATACGCCCTTTCGTTCTGGAACATCCTTAACTTTGAAACTTCCTAGGCTAGGGAGAACAACCTTTTCAGCATTATTATTTTCAAGTTTTTCAATAACAACATCAGCATAAGTAGCTAATACCGCTTCAACATCCTTTGCCTTTAATGTTTCTACTTTTTCAACAATTGCTGCAACAACTTCATTTTTGTTCATGTATTATTAAATCTCCTTATAGTTTCTATTTTTATAGTAGGAGAGCAGTGCGCTCTCCATGCATGTGAATCCGACACCAGGGGCAAAGGACTTCTAAGCCTTACGACCTACTCCCATTCAGGAACCCAGCCTTATCCTTCACGAGTTGGATAAATAAAAATTTGCTTTAACTCAAAATAATCTTATGTGTTTCGTCATGTCCATAAAGTTCATGAAATCCATATATCTTGACAGAAGGTTTACTTCCCTTCATCAATGAATCAGAATAAGAATCGCTTCCGACGAATGATGGAGCAACAAGTATCTCTGCATCATTACAACAGCCTTCACAGCTTGTAAGTTCTTTTCCAGAGTGATAATGTCCCAAAATTACATAGTCCGCAAATGCAGATTTATACAGAATATTAAAAATTGAATAATGTTTTTATATTTCCGTTTTGATATAGACATCATCTTCATAACACCAAATATATCCACGATGACTTGAATACTTTTGTTTACATACTTTTACAATGGCAGAAGGATCAAATCCATATGTATGTGTTTGATTTGCACTATCCCATTTCTTAATAAAATTTCCATACATATCATATTGTAAGATTGATTTTGCTTGTGTATTTTGATTGACATAATCTGATATTTTAAAATATTCATATTCATCTACGTATATCCAAATATAATTTTTATATGTACGTCTATCATGATTTATGCAATGCCATATACATGCTTGTGAAATGTTTAATTTTTTTGAAGCCTCTCTTGCTCCATAATGCCAAACATTAATTATATTCCCATCTAAGTCTATTTGATATATAGGATTTGCTCTTTGAGCCTCTCTGAATATTTGTCTCATTTCATCAGTAAATATACCAATACCTTCGCCACCAATAGATAGGTTATATCCTTTGGCATTTTTAGAATGAACAAAAGTATTATATTTTGTTATATAATATATTTCTCTTACATCTAAAACACTCTCTGAGCATTCTTCTATGATTACGAATTGGAAGTTTTGTTCTCCGTATTTATTCCAAGCATTCTGTAAATGAGAATTATGATGTTTATCATGTCGTAATTGGATTTTATGATGTCTCCATCTTTCGTATATATTAATACTTTGTCCTATATACATCTTATTATTTAATTCATTTACAATTTTATAGATTCCACATATTCTTTCTTTACTCATTATTGCGTCCTTCTTTTTGCACTAAAAAAGCTAGTGCTTAGTTGCACTAGCCATGTCTTGCCTTAATTTTTCTGTTTCTTTAAATATGAATATTGTTTTATCAGTATTCTTTTTATCGGGTTTAATATCAAATATTGGATTACCCATATGAATAAGATTTCTTGCTACATATGGAGTAAATATTGATTTATATTCCATATTTTGTCCTTTCTCAATATAATAGGAGAGCAGTATGACTACTCTCCAATATGATCTGTGTTATACTCTTATAATAGGGGGTATACTTATATGCTTTTGCCTTCAAATTAGGGCTTGCTAAATTAATCTAATATTACCGGATGTATAGACTTAACTCCTTTATCATTACAAATACACACCATTTGAGAAGGAACACCGCTCAATCTTTTTTCGATAGTGTAATCATCTCCTGAGCCTGACAAGCTTCCACTCTGAATAAATTTACTCTCCTGACTGAAGAAACAAAAATGTTTATGTCCGCATAAAACATAATCAGGGAAGAATCCTACCATAGCAGCGAGATTTAAATAACCTTGCTTTGTAGGAGAGTCAAAATCACCATGTACAGCAAGATAGGTTTTTCCACATATATTAACATCTGCAATGCCATCATCCAGACTTCGATGCAACAGCGAATGAAAATTATCTTGACGTTTCAAAGTGCGGCACACATCCCATGCAATAAATGCATCCAGGCGTTCACTGTGTTGCGCCAAATCTTTAGCTTGCAGACGAGAATGGTTTCCACTAGCGGAAGATAGATAAACATCTGAAAAATGCTTAGTTAATTCGTAACAGAATGAACTTATATATTCAATGCTGATTTTAAGTTGATCAATTACATTTTCTTTATTGCTCACTTCAATTGTTTTGTGAAGATTACCAGAAATATCATCTCCAAGCATTACAACATACGCTTTCCCTACATTATTAGTTTTATTAATTTCAATAATTTCGCTCAAATATTTTTCTAAACGAGATTTTGCGATTTCAGAATCATATTCTCCAAAGGCAGACGAGAAACACTGTCCAAGATGTAAATCGGACAAACAAATGATCATTGCGTCAGAACCAGATACAATCGGAACCACATGGGGAGTAAACTCTACACGAGAAAAATTATCAAGGCGTTCTTTAATAAGATCCATTACTTCGTCAAATCTAGCATTTTCATAATTTTGCTTATTCCACGAACGTCTTTCATCACGAAATTTAATTTTTTCACGTTCAAATTCTCGTTTCAGTAATTCGATTTCTTTGTTCTGGGAGTCTGTATTTGCAAATTTAGATTGATTTGCTTTAAGAAGTTTTTGAAATGACTGGAATTTCTTCCGATATGTACTTTCTCTATAATCGCTATTTGTCAACTCATTTAAAATATCTGCCACATCGTACCATGAGCCTATAAGTTCCTTTTCGGAACATACTCGATAAATTAACTCATCGTCACTTTCATTTTCAAGGCGACTATAATTATGTAATATTGCACTCACCGCCTTTTACATTTCATCAACAGGAACCACATCAAGATCTTCGTCGCTCTTTAACTGTACTCCAAATTCAATAGGCTGATTTTTGAAAACATTCAGTAAATCAGATACTTTTACATCCTGTTCAATATCATTTTCGTCAGTATAAGTAATAGTGGTTCCATCTTCAGAGAGGACTCCTTTTACACTTAGTTTATCAGTAATATTCCTCTTAAACTGTAACTTACTTTTTGCCATATAATAAATCATCCTTTCACTATATAATTTCGTCTACTATTCCAAGACGCTTCATTTCATCTGCATCCATCCAGTATTCTTTACGTTCGACCTTTTCATATAAATCAGCATCAATTTTGCTATGGGAAAGAATGTAATCCTTGATTTTTTCTTCGTAATGCTGGCTAAAATCAAATGTATCCTTTACAGCATGAGCAGAACCCTCCATATATTGAGAACCACTATGTAAAAGTCCAACGCTAAAAGGATGACATATCGTTTCCACATTTGGATTATTTTTACCAGCCATAGCAATCAGAAATCCCATAGATGCGGCCATGGACATAATGTGTATTGTCACAGGAGATTTTGCTTTTTCAATTTGATCAACAAAATTAAATCCGGAATATATTTCTCCGCCAACAGTTGAAATTATTATCTCTATGGGCTTACCTGTTCCATCGTTATCCATTTCGACAAATGGAAGAGTAGCTGTTTCAAGTAAATTATCACTAATCTGTTCATTGATAATAATTTTTCTCTTTTCAAGATTTTTATAGTATTGATATATAATTGGATCTGGTAATCCTTTTGGGGTTAATGCATTTATAATATCATCTACAGTTATTTCGATAGTTCAACCCTTCTTTCTTTACTGCACATCATAATGGAATAATCATATCCCGTTCTGAACATGTCACCTTATATGTTTTGTCATTTCTTGATATTTCATCTTTCAAATGTTTTTTTAGACAATTCTTAGACTCAATAGAACCATGGACCAGAACTAACTGATTTGTCCGCAAATTACTTCCATATCTTAACAGATCATTAAAATTAGCATGTGATGAAAACGACTGCATTGTAATACAATCAGCTCTATTCGGTACAGGCTTTTTATTTATATTGATTGTTTTGTGGGATTTTCCATTCTTGATTCTGTAACTAAGATATGATTCATCATCACCGACATAACCGGAAAAGCAAATCATAGAATTGGTATCACGCAAATATCTATCTAAGTAGGAGAGGACTCTGCCGTTCGTACAGAAACCAGAAGATGAGATACAGATTTTTGGAGTCGTATCCAATACACATGATTGTGAATCTGATTTTTCTCTTATATATTTAACATTTTTCCAATTGTAAACTTTATTCCATAAATCTAAATTATCATTCTGTAATACCTGTCCATAATCATCGCATATATCACAGGTAAGCATTGAATCCACGATAATTGGTGTTGTAAAATTCTCATCATCACCAAACAGAAGAAATAATGTGGTTAACAGTTCTTGAGAACGGCTGAAACTAAATGCTGGCAGCACGAGTGTGCCATGTCGTTCTAACACGGTATCTATAGCTATTCTTAAATGTTCTATGTCAAATTCACGAGTCTTTTTTGAAATTCTTGTATTCAGACCGTACGTGGATTCCATAATTATTACGTCATTAAAATAAGTTGGAATTTCCGTATTCTCGACATAATGGTTTTTTGTTTCCAGTGCGCCGATATCAGAAGTATACAGTACTTTCTTCTTTTTAACTCCATCATTTAATATAAGTTGCAATTGTGCTGCCCCAACGCAATGAGAGTTTTTTAACCACTGAAAGCTTACTATATCATCCAATTGGAACAAAGTATCGTACTGATTATATACCGTATAAAGTTTGAATGTATTATAGACATCATCCTCACTGTATATTGGTGCGTAATCTCTACTATAACGTTTGGATAACACCCTAGCTTCGTCGGACAGAATGAAGGAACAATTTAACAATAGGTGTTTTGAGATAATTGATGTGGGATATGTCATTATGATTTTTCCAGAAAAACCTTCTTTTACAAGACGAGGTATCAAACCTATGTGGTCGATGTGACAATGACCAATAAAGATATAGTCAATTTCTTCAGGTTTGAATTTGAATTTCTCTGTATTTGCCTTATAAGATTCAAGGTAATCATTCTTCTGGTATAACCCAGCTTCAAGTAGAATCTGCTTATTTGCAAATTTTATGAGTATCATGCTGCCAGTAACATCTTCGGCATTGTTTCCAACAAACATAATCCCATCAGATTTTAGTTTTGATTTTCCGATGGCCCTGACCACCTTCCATGTTTATTTCGTCACTGGACGATTGTATCTTTTCTGTATCTATACAAACATTGTAATACACGACGATCTTCAACAAGCCAATAACGTTTACATCTGGATTTGTGAGTTTTAGATGAAATCTTTATAAACTCATCATATCCTTTGTCTCTTAACATATCTGCTTCATTTCTTGTGATTTGAAAAATAGTTGGTTCACTTCTTTCCGTTCTATATTTCCCATAATGGGAGAGTAGCAGGTGCCAGCTCTGCCCTGGCGTTCTCTGGAGAATGAGTCCAGCGACTTAATCTGACTTGTCCAACCCGCAATAAATTAATTAGTAACGGTTCCCCTAATAGTAACCTTATTAAATTTTGATTGATTTGTTTTATGCAACACTAATAGCGATACCGTTGTTATAACAGCACCGCTACCAATGATTAATTTATTGATGTCTGGTCGTCACGATAGTTCTAAATTAATTGTATTTGGGGCGAATAATGATACGTCCGCCCCTAGTATACATTTTAAGACTGTCTCCCATATTTATAACCGCTTCGGGCAATAGCGGTGGAGTTTACTCATACAACACTGTATTTTCTTTTGCTCTCCATATAACGGACGCATTTTTGGCTCAAAAAAGCCTTAAAAACAAGCACTTTTTACAATTTAACTCTGCCGTTTTTGTTCAAAATTTACAAGAAACTTATCTCTATTCATTTTATATAAGTAATTAAGTATCTTTCTTGTGTATTTCGTATCAGCATTTTGTGAGTATTTTTTGTTTTTATTAGTTTCCAAACCAAGTGCTGTTTCTATTAACCGATTGATGGTAACAATATTCCCTACTTTTATTTTTTTTAGAGATTCAATTAGATAATCATTATGTTGATATAGTTCAGAAATGTAATCATCCTCAGATATGCTTTTATATTGGAGCGATTTAACCTTTGAATCATACTCTATTATTAATTCTTTGATTTTAGTCATTTGTCGATGATGTGCTTTTCCTTGCATTTTAATAAAAAATTCTGAAGTAGGAGTTGTTTTTGTTGTTGGCGCATTTTGAATTTTATCTAACCAATACTCTAACCAATTCATAGGGCATGAGAGCGTTGTATTGATTCTTCCTTTGAGCTTTTCTTTGGTTACATCAATCTCCTCTTGGGGTAATTCTTTACCATCTTTAGTATACTTGATTTCCCTTGTATATTTCATAAACTCTGGGAAATCACACTTGGTATATTTGATTTTACCTGTCTTTGTAAAACCACAAGGCTTTTTGATAGTCATACACGGCATTTTACTAATACGGTCAATTTCTTTGTTTCCAACAATTTCATACTCTCGTTTACAGCCATCAATTACGACTTGGGCCAATACAGACAGTATTACAAAATTATCATACAATTCATTCAGCCTTTTTTTATCAGGAGTTTCTTTTTGCATCTCAGTCCAATAATAAGTCATTGCGAGCTGAGCCAGGTTACTAGAATACCCAATATCCATACGAGATTTAGAGAATTTATTATCCATAATAGCATAATCCTTTTTGGTATTCTGATATGTAATTCCAGATTCTTTTAATGCGTTGACAATAGTAGGATACTCTTGATAACATCTTTTGGCACAACGTACCATAGTTGCCTGATTTGTCACAAGCATAAAATCACTGTCTTCATCCATTCCGTTGGCTCTATCTTGAATATCAGTAAGAAGACAATTTACGGCGATTATATTGTCGCTAAAAGGGAAGTATTTTTCCATTATGTCAGAGTGAACATTGTGAAGATAGCAGATATTATTCGGACTATTATGTGGATTTCGAAAAGCGGCTAGAAATTCATCATTTTTAAATCTGGTTGTATAGCATTGGATTGTTCCATTTTCTTGTTTCAAGGTTGGGTCTGTCTTATAATCTTCTCCGACAGAATAAAGTAGGAGAGCATACGGATTTCCACATACTGTTAGATTATCTCCATTTACTAGTATCTTGCCTTTTCTTAGCCTGTATACATAATCAAATATAATTTTCTTTTTTTCTTCTCTGAAAAATGAGCTGTTACCAAAATCTTGGTTATGCTTATATAAATCTGCAAGCATCTCATAATGATTTACTTCATTGGCGTATTTTCTAAGAAATTTCTCAAATTCATCATTATCTTTTTTTAACAGTTCCACATAGTTAATACTTATCTGAGCAATTTCTTTAATGTCATCTTTTGTACACGGAAGAGTATTGATCATCTGATAGCTCAATTGTTGATAATTTCCTAGTTTGCTAGGATGGTCCGTCTTGACAATACCCCATATATCACCATCGGCATGAATTCTGTCGCACCAATATTCATAGGCTTCTGATAACGTATTACCCATTAAATTAGCAAACTTTTTCCACTTAATAGCATTATCCGTAGTAATCATCTTGATATCCTTCAAATAATGCCATTTACCAAACATATCCTGAATTTGATAGGTTTGATAATCATATCCACTCTTATTACACCAATCTGCAAAGAATTTTTGAATGTGACTTCTAAAACCACATGCTTTAAATAAATGATTACGTAGTAGAGCCATGCCATTAATACAATCTGGAAGTATTGATGACTCGATTAGCATCATCCCATCCCATATTGTATTTTTAACTTCTCGTTCTTCATCTACAACAATGCATTTTTTTTGCTTTTGCCCATGTGAATCTTCATATTCTTCAGCTTTTACAACCTTACTTTTTGTTTTGAAAAAGGACTCTTGGTCCTTTAAAATTAATATATTCTCGACAGGAACGTATAATGTACCAACAATAGTAGATGTGGTAAGTGGGGCGTAGGCCGACATTTCTACGATTCTTGCATTATCGTATTGCATTTTGTTCCCAAGTCCAATAGTTAACCAGTCATATGCTTTATCATATAATTTACTATTGATGAAGATTACTTGTCCTAACTTTGCTTTTGCACTTGTTCTAAACAGCATTTCATAATGTATAATTTTTTCCTCTTTTATAGAGCCATCCTTGTTCTTTTTTCTATAAGTAACATCCACACCATTTTCATAAAAAAATTCTCGGATTTCATCTCTTTTCTTTGGAGTATAGAGTTCTTTTCTGGAATCTACTTTTTTCAATGTATCTGAGATTCGTTTTCTTGAAGACTCATCGGACTCGTTAAATAGTTTTTCCAGGCGTTTTCGTTCTTCCTCGTAGGAACGACTTCCGAAATCATAATCTAAACAAATTATATCTCTCGTGCTTTCTCCTTTATATACATTCATACCGTTTTTCTGTAGAAAAAAACTAAACAAACTATTATTTAGCATGGCATCGGTATATGAAAAATAATCTCGTATACCCAAATTGACATCGTATATCATGCCAGCACTAATATTTTTTATCTTAATACCGTATTCACTTATTACTATCGCCTCCATTTAAAATTTATAATTACCTATTCTTCAATTTCTCAAAAACATATCCATCATCAGTTGTATAATAAATCTGTCTTATGCCCAAATCCCTAATGGCTGCCATGCAGGAAGCACATGGTCTAGCCAAACCGAATTCCTGGTCCTTACGTGTCCGATAGATATATAGCTTCACTTTGGCGAAATTTATATCCATATTCTGGATTACGTTGAGACAGTGTATTTCGGCGTGCATTTTAGGAAGATACTTACTATCTACATAGCGTATCGTCCGGAACTGATTATAGTATTGTTGTTTGGGGTGGGTTTTATGGGTGTTACATCCGATGGCAATGATATTACCCTGATAGACTGCAATGCAGCCAACATGAGTTTTTTCGAAATCAGAGATGAGAGCAGCCTGACGTGCTTTATGGAAATACCTATAGTCTGACTTGCTGAGCATTTAGACGTTCCTTCTCGTATAAATCGTTGCCCTTGTCAAAACACTTCATCTGATACACGTAGCGGTCTATGTAATACTGAAAGAATCCTTTAATGAGTAATTTGGTAAAGTACTTAGCAATATCCGTCTTAATTGTCTCACATGGAGAATCAAAAGTAATATCAGTGGCCTTGTCAATCTGATCCCACATTCCCACTTGTGATTGTCTCAGGTAGAAGGTTACTATATATTTTCCTAATTCCTTATCAAAGACATATTCTGCCTTAATTTTGTAATCATATTCTAAATCAAATTCAATTGCTGGTACATTTCTATATCTAATCATTATTTTTTACCTCTTTCTCTGGATTCTGCATTTCTTAAACACTGATAATCGAATTTCCTGTCCGTATCAATACGACTGGCGATAAATGATGCTTTAGACGAACGAGCATTATATTCGGTGCTATAGTCTGATTCAATAATTACTCCGCCAAAAGTACTATGTAATTCTTGCCTTGATGGATAGTGTGGTGATTTAAAAGTAGCAAGGTACCCTGTTGTGGTTTCTGTCATGTATTAAAATTCCTTTCGCGATTAAAATATATTTCATTCTCATTCACTCCTTATGGTGTGATAGGCTAATAGTTATATAGTAATATTCTCTTTTCTCATTAATTCTATTTGTTTGCTTATTTCAGCATTGTAGTCATATTCCGTATCAAGTATGGTGTCTCCATTAGTATTTTTAATAAACCGCCTATAATCGGCAAAAATCTTGGGAGTTGTACTAAATCTAACTTTATCATTTGAACCCTTGTACCGTGCACGTTTCATTTTTTTAATAGTATCCAAAATTTCTATGATTCTACTTACATATCGTTCTGACAATCCGGTATCCTCCGCAATCTTCTGATAATGCCGATAGCAGCATAAAGGTTTATCGGGATTACGGTTCATGTTTACACGGAGATAGGAGATGAGCAATAATATGTATGCCGATGACATTCTGGCGAGGTCAATGTCGCTATCTTTTAATTCTCCATTGAAATCCAAAATTGTAGTTCATCAAAGTAAATTATTCCGAAACTATCCAGTGCATCAAACTTCTCTATATTTAGTTTTACGCGTTGGTATTTTACTGAATTGGTAGACTCATGAAGGTAACTCTCAAAATCCGGACATTCTACAAAATATCCGTAGTGGGAGAGGAGTAATAAAACATCATAATATTTTTGATTTATCTTTCCATCCCTATAGTTAGGTTTCAGGTTTGACCAGTGGCACAACTCTGTGATAGAGAAGGCTACTGTATCATCCAGGGCGCGTCTTGCGCATAAGTATGAAAAAATAATCACTCGTTTATCTCCGAGGTCTTTGGCATATATTATTTCTCGTGGTATCTTTACATATCTGCAATTAGATGACTTCTGTTGTATATTTTGTTGATTCCCTTTTGTGTACTTTGGATTTATTGCGAATTTGCAACAGTTATATCCGTTATGATATGTATCTAATTCATTTATATATTTTTGCTCCTTTCTATAAAGATTAGCTCTTGATCAGTTTGTGTTTTCTAAAATCTCAAAAACAAAATCAGATATATTATGTGTTAAATTAAAATCAGCTTGCAGTTTATAAGAATGATGTGTGTAATTGGCTAAATCATTTTTATGGGCGGCTATCCTTTTTTCAATGTTGAAACTGCTTCCAATATAAACTTTTCCATTCCTTAAATTTTTAATACTATATATTCCTTGGCTTATTTTTAATACCCCCTTTTATTTTGTCAAAGCTATCAACGCCATAGACCTCTAACATCTTGTGCAATGCCCATTCTATTTCCTGTTGATAGCCATCTTTATTAAGAACATAAATGTTTGGGACATTTTGGGGCGGCTTTCGTGGATCTGGTTGTACACTACCTACTTCTCTTTTTATGAGTAATGCCTTTTTATCACCAGTAGATGTGGTAAGAAAGTCAATACACTGTGTGATAGTGTCTTTTGACATAGAAAGCTCTTTTGACATACTTTCAATACTTCTCCAAAATGCTTCTGGTTTTGTCTCTGGATTAAACATGACTTCGGAGCCATCATCTTTCTTTGGCCGATTTCCTATGTATGAGTTAATGTAAAGAAACGCCATAAGAAGACATTCTCTGTTTATGACAGAATCATTCATCATAATTACGTCAAGCTGAGATGATGTGAGCTTACAAAAGTGGTCTGGGTAATCAAAATTTTCTGGAATGATTTTGATTTCTATTCCAGTGTCATAATTAAGAGAGTCTAAATCACATTGGATTTTAATCATTTTATTATTTATCATGTACTCTAGGACATCTAATACTTCTTTAAACGCCTTGGGCTTTCTACTTGTTGTTTTGTAACCATAAAACTCAAGGATTTTTCGTACGGTAATCCAGCTATAATCCTCATAAGACCTATATTTGTCGATGAGTATATAGGTTATATAAAATTTGCGGCTAACACCAAATTTGGTTTTGATATTTTCCTGTATATATTCATTAGGAAATCTGGTGAAATATTCCCTTCTCACTTTATCTATAACAATACCTCCATTATATTTACGAGAGTTCGGCAAACGCTCTAAATAGAGCGTCATTTTTAGGTTAGTCGTTCAGTAGACGCTCTATTTAGAGCGTTTGCCGAACTGAAATAATATATACTTCATTTAATAAGACAGACAATATCGTACTTTTATATATTCACTACGTTCATATATAAAAGTACTCTTAAAAAACATTTTATTTGTCATTAATCATTAAATTCCCTCAATCGTATCTTCTCTAATTTTTCCTTCTTCCTGCTAATTCTCTTCACCTTGCATCTCGGTTCATACTTATTACACTTTTGGCAGTAACCATTGTGGTCCGAGTCTCTGCCCTTACTACATTCTCCTTTGCAAATATAAAATTTGCATGGTGTAATCCTGTCATGTGCCATAGTTAATGCATCCTCTCTTGTATCTGTGTCTTAGTGGCATATACAATTAAATCAGATTTACTATATTCCACTCTGTCTACATGGTAGTCAGCATTTAGGCCATATAATGTATCACCTGGCTTTATGTTTGATGTAGGTGTTGATGGATAACTATATGATTGCCGGCGATATCTTATTTGTTCTGGTCCTCTAACGAATAATTTCATAATATGTATTCCTCCTTCAGTCTTTTGGATAAGTATCGTCCAGATATGTATTCCCTCTTTGTCTAAGTAAATCTTCGCAAACTGAAAATGCAATCCAGTGATAATCATCCTTGCGTTGTACCTGGTGTTGATGGTATCTCCAATTATCAATTAGAACCTGATCAGATAAGAGTTGATATCGTCTGTAGATTTCGTTGTATGTATGGTTGTACACTGTATTGAGAAATAAATTGTTATTCATTGATTACGGGTCCTTTCTGGTGGGTTACTGATATATTCTCTACTACATCATCAAAAATTGTTTTCTGCCGTACTGAATTTAAATTAGATATCAATTCATATTTCTCCAAAAGCCCATCAACCATTGCCTCAAATAAGCTCCGTACACTTTTGTCATGTTCTATAGCGTCTAAGGTATAACAGCTATCTAATTTATTTTCATAACAGTAATCGTCTATTATCTGATTAAGTTCCATATCCGGATACATATTATGAAATTCTTTATATAGTTCCTTATATAAATCCTTGTTTTCTTGTATGCCGAAGTAATCCATTAACAACTGATATTTAGGAAACATTTTGGTGGCCCAGAATGAGAATCGTTTCTTTGGAATCTGTTTCTGAATGTTTTCTTGGGCTAGTTTGATTGATGTAATATCTTGTTGCATGGTCACGATGGATGATGAGAGAGTAGTAATGACATCAATTAGTGGCTGAAGATTTATATCGGATACTGACTTGTTATCAATAAATACGGATGCTAATACATCAGCGCATTTGTCCTGATATAATTCAAGCTTTAATGTGATTTCTGGCTGTTCCCGTTTCATCTTGGGTGTAATGTTGATTTTTGCTAGGGCAAGTGGAAGTTTACGAATGGATATACAATGTGTATCTTGTGAATTTATAGGGGTGCCATTTTGGGTCACTCCTTCACTTGTTGGTATTTTGAAATTTTCGATACTTTTAAATAGAACAACATCATTTAGCCATTTGTCTCTTCTTTTACGGATTTGCTCTCTATTAAATCCAATACCTCTAAGTATAAAATTGATGGCTGCATAAATCTCACCGGTCGCATTATCCCGGATGGCGATGAGGGAATCCCCATAAAAATCAAATTTTGTTACCTGTAAAGCTGTATTTGTATTCATATAATAAAATCCTCCATATTAGTTTTGTAGTGGCTATTAATATATAGTTCTCCGTTTGCGGAATAAGTTTATCTATTTTTACGTAACAAAAAAAACAGGTATATGATTCACCTGTCTTGAATAATGTTTTTAAGCTAGTATTCTTCGCATCATATCTACGAAACCTGAAATGTCAGTAAAATAATTAGGATATGCTGCTTTTAATGTTTCAAAGGATGTTGCCGACACAAGTACAACATCTAAATTTGGATTATTGGTTTCTTCGATTTTATTATACACATTAGTTGCAAGTTCAACTTGTGACTTGAGAAATGAATTTATTTTTAATAATTTTTTCTTATAATTTAGCTGTAAAACATAATATCCATTTTTTTTAATTTTAGTGTTTTCATTTACATGATTTATTGCTACAGATAAAGCACTCAATCTTGATACGATATATAGCTTCTTATCTATTTCTCTGATTTCAGATATGAGTGTGTTAAAGTCATCAATGGTATTTGGAGCAATAGGTGTTCCCTCCATTTTTGCAAATACGGATGATACAAGAACGAAAAATCTTAATACATCTTCATCTCCAATACTAGCTTTTAATTGTGATTTTGTATAAATCCCCATCATTTCTACAGTCGTTGCCCATGTATGTTGGAGTTTTGTACGAAACTGAATCTCTATCAACATATTTTTGTTATAGGTTTCCTTTTTATCACTATGAAACTGATATACCATATGATAAGAGCGATATCCAGAGTCCTTTGGCTCTTGAATATAATCATATTCACGCTTGAGGATATGTCGTATTCTTGAATTCTTATAATTTAATATTGCAGCATACACTTCATCTAACGAATCTACAATCACCCGACATCCTCCTAAATCTTGCATTCTATATAAATCCATAGTTGAATATCGTTCTAGCTTACCAGTGATTGATTCTAAACGTTTTAAACGTTGAACTACAATAGCAGTTGGGTTTCGTAATCTTAAATTGCTTGCAATAACTTGAAGTGGATATGCATGAGCAGAACGCCAATTATTTAATATCTCTAAAGCGATATCACGTTCCTCATTACTAATTGAAGGAGTAGCTATGGCCTTTCCCGCATTTTTGATTTCCTTTTTAGAATATTTAGGTATTTCCCACTTTTCTATAAGTGATTGTTTGTTCATACGTTTTTCCCACTCTCTTGTAAGATTTTGTATAATTATATCACAAATATCGTTTACTTGCACTACACCACCCCCATTTTTAATCAAAGTATCCAAGGACTTCTTCAAAAATAGATTCCAATTTCTCTTTGAGAACATGTTTATTTGTCTTATAGGCATCAATTTCAACAGTTACCTTAAGGCCAGGGAATTCAATTTCATTCTCTGGTTTATTGCTATGCAAAGTCATTCCTTCCTCAGCGAATACAAACTTCTGTGGTATAACTTGTGTTTTGGTCATGATCATAGTTTCCTTTCTTTTGATTTATGTGATATATAGTTATTCTCCATTTAAAACTTCTCTTTCCAAATAATTCATAAATTACGTTTTACAAATACCGTACATACAATTCACAAAGGAAGGTGATGAAAAATGGCGGTAGCTCAAAAAAGTGCAATATCTGTAGGCGTACTCTACATTCCTTCAGACTTATACAAGACAACCAGGGATATTAGTATTTCGTTCAATCAGCTCTGTAAGGATTCACATGAAAGGATAAAATATAAGAAATATTGTCCATCTTGTAATAAAGAGATTAAGAGTAATGACGATATAATTAAAGGGTATGAGTACGAGAAAGGGCGTTATGTAGTATTCACTCAGGACGAGCTTGATAAATTAAAGACTGAAAAAGATAGGACAGTCCATATAGACCATACAGCAAAGATGTCAGAGATTGATAGTATCTACTTTGATAAAAATTACTATATGATTCCGGAGCCAGGTAGGGGAGTAAGATGCTCCCTGCGCGCACACATAAAAATAATGACTTCGGTGAGGAGATTCGGAAATGAGGAGATTTCGTTGAATTACAAGGGGTTTTTGAGATTTTATAGTACGATCTAGGATGATTGTGAGATGTTATTTCCTTAAATAAAGAGGGAGTTCGGGAAAGTGCTTGATTTATAAGAGATTTTAGGTGGTTTAGGGAATGATTTTGAGGTGTTTTAAGATAAAAATAATTGTCTGAAAATTAAGTTTTTGTTGTAAATACGTTGTTTTACCGAACCGTGTATCGAACTTATTTTGAGCGATTTTGTGAATTGTGTGTGGATTTTAGACAACTTTGTGATGCGTTTTGGATGTCGGAAAATGAAAAATTTAAGGTCATGTGTGGGTGGATTAGATAGGGGCATTTGGTAAAAATGGGATTAATTGGGAAATGTAAACCTACCCCCACCCATGGACAGGACATCAAAAATCCTTGATAAATAAGGCAAAAATCAAAAAAGCGTACTTTTGTTATAAGTACGCTTTTTATTTATATACTGACTACGTGATGTAGTATTGAATACCATAAGTATTATGTTGTAAAAACAACGTTGCCCAATATGCAAGTACTCACTTGCAAGTTCGGACGAAATGTTGTAAATGTTGTATTTACAACATTTTGATATAATCAACACTATGTTCATTAATTATCACATGCCTATTACCAATCAAAAATCTAATAACATGCCACAACATAATTTTACATAAATCAATAAAATGCACAATAATAAACACTAATCACAATAATTGACATTGTGTCTATTATCTTGCTCTAAACCTATGCTAGTTCCCACATGCATACAACCTAATACCTCTAACACCTCACCAAACGCACCACAATGCCCATATATCCATTTAATGCCCTTACCCTAAAACTATCCACCTATAACCATAAACTAGCCTTAAAATGCTCTACAATGCGTTACACACATTGACACGTTTACATGCCATCAATATAATTCCTCTGGTTCCTGGTTCATTATCAATCCTATCCCTACATTATAATGTCTACAATTCATCAACTTCCATCAACTCTCACCATATACCCATACAATGTACTACAATGGGCCACAATCCATTTTACACTATTAGTCCGGCATATTATCGTCTATGGGGTAGGGTATGCCTTTAGCGTCCAGGTCTGCTTTGATTAGTGATTTAATATAATTTTGGTATGTCATATGATTAACTTTACAATACCCCACAATCCTGTTATATTCATGCAATTCATTGGGTGTATATTTCAATCCAATTTGTTTACATTTTTTTCTGTAATTATCTTGTGCGCCCTTACTATATGCCATTGTTTAACCCCTCATTTCTAAATTACTATGTATATACTTCTCTTTTTTATGCGAGGGTAGTATATAACAATAACATTATATCATGTACGTTGTCAATTAATCCATTCTTTATTGTGCATATTACATAATAGGTTAAACCTATGATGATATATAAATAGTGCATAATAACGAATCAACAAAAAATGCGTAAAAACTATTGAATATAGGTTAAACCTATGCTATATTATAAGTGTCCCAAGGGACAGGGCACAAGCCCTACACCATAATAGCAACACAAAAGTACCTTGATAATTGAATAGACTTTACACTCTGCCTATGGTATAATCAATCCATATCAACCCAGTATAGGGAGGTGGTGAGAGAATGACAGACAGTGAAAAGCTTGACTTATTGCTTTCACAAATGAAAGCCATGAACGAGCGTATGGAAATGCGAATGGATAGCGTAGAACTACAAATTAAGTCCACAGAACGTAATCTGAAAAATCAGATTATGAAATCTGAATCGCTTATCCTCGATGAAGTAGAACGTGTCCATGTGATTCTTGATGATCACATCCACGACACGAAAAAGCATACCGCATAACTACATATTAATCCAAGCATACCAGGAGTGTAAAGCCTATTGAATTATTAAGGGTTTTACACTCTTTTTAATTGGTTTGAGGTCTACCAGTGAGACAAGTCTTAAGTGTCTATACTATCTATTATGGATTGAGGGCTACTTGTCAAAGGGTCATAAGTGAACTATATAGCCTAGTGTGGACGGTTTATCGGAAGAGTACCACACGAGAATAAAACTAGGAAACCGATAAACGCATGGACACGGCGTAATACTTCCAACGGCTCAAGATCAGCAATGCCATATAATTGTGCTGGCGTGTGTGAAAGCAGGTACCACACTTACAATGATTACCGCCGCCGATCAATCTAGGCGTAAGGGGATTGTACCTGAAATACCATAGATAACCAAAATGAGGACTACGGATGCAGTAAAGGGTAAGCGCAGGAACGAGTTGAGCATATACACGCTGTATAAAAGGGAATGCCCGTGAATCTGAGAATCACGTAATAAATCAGTCCGCGACGGGGTGAAAGTCAAAATTAATTCCGGAGATTCACTGAAAATCGGATAATGTCGTTTGCTCCCCGTGCGGAGCATCCATAAAACCGTAATATAGTGTGAATCAAAGGGTTTCCAAAGTTACTGCATGAAACAAACTGCATGTAACGGTCGCTATCAATCCTGTACCGTCTCAATGCTATCACCATACGTAAATGGTACTAGCAGCACTATCAACCAGTGATACGGTTCCTACGTGTAGAATAGGACGCAAACGGGATATGGCGTTACATCCCCAAACCTTAGGGCTTGCATATGGTCTATCAGTCTAATTTATTATAATTGACTGTTTTAACAATTCCTTGCGTGGATGGCACGGCAGAGACAAGAGGAAAAGGAAGTCAAGAGTGATTAATCTGGGTAACTGTTAAAAGTAACAATCGTCGGGGTAGGCGAAAGCATAAATTGACGTTGTAATAACCACCGTTACCAACGGCACATAAAAACAACTATAAGCGATTAATGTAAGTAGCGATTAAGCACTCGGAGCATTACAGGCGGAGAGCCTAGCGAAAAATTGCAAAACACTAAACAGGATAGACCATATGCAGAGTGATAAGGTAAGTAATACAATCCCTCTAACAACGAGGGGAATGATACCATGACAGCGCCTTCCCGTGGCGGTATCGTAAGTACACTTTATGAGTGAAAACTAAGCTGTAAACCTATCAGGGTGTGACATTGTATGCACTTTATGCTATAATGGAATCACTTGAAAGGTAGGAGGGATAAACATGGAAATAAACACGCAAGAAAAGATTAAGCGTGCTATGAGTAAAGCTAAAATCAGCCAAGAAGATATTGCTAAAAAATTTGGCGTAACACAAGGTACTATTTCCCAAAGATTAAAAACCGGAAAATTTTCAGAAGAGGAAATGAAAATGATTGCTGAAATTATGGGGGCAAAATATTTTTCTGGTTTTGAATTCCCTGATGGAGATAAAATATATTGAAAAAAATCAATAATTATTAGAAAAAACCATTGACTCATAATAAGTAAAGTGTTATACTTGATTCAGAAGTTAAGGAAAGGAGATAACAAAGAATGACAGAAACAGAAAAATTGATATTGGAAAAGCTGGATGCATTGAACCAGAAAATTGAAAGAGTAGATGAAAAAGTTACAAAAACCAACCTTACCATTGAAAACGAGATTAGCAAGAAAATCGACATTATCGGTGAGGGTCACGATTTCCTTAAACAGCGTCTTGATGAAGCCCTCCAGATGGAAAAGAAACGCGAGAGCATGGAACTTGAATTAATCAATCTCCGCATGGAGATAAAGAAAATAAAAGAGCATTTAGACATTGCATAATAACAGAGGAATTGACGGTGCAGCCGTGGGGAATTCAGTTTCCCAATTCCATTTGCCGTAACAAACGGTGACAAAAGAAAAGGGCGGAGCTACCAACTCCACCCAATTCCAGGGAACACATTTAAGAAATGCTAACGTGTCCTCAGTCCCTAATCAAGATTGAGTATATCACATTTCTTGGAATCCGTCAAATCTGATGGAAAATTCCCTAAAACAAATTGAGCGCATTTTCTCATTCTGTGATTCACTTTGCAGAACGTGTGTTAAGTGCGTCCAAAAAGAGAAGTAACAAATATATCGTACCTTGACAATTCTAAAAAGTGAGTAACCGCTAAAAGTAATTGGAGTAGCATAATCATTTACAAGCTGAATGGATTCAGTTTTATACACTAACTTGTATGTTTGGTATGTGAGGGCAAAGGGAAATGAGGATAGGCGGCGAAAACGAGTATAGATATATAACCAGGTGATTTCCGAAACAGAAAACTAACATGCCCATGTGGGGCGGTACTAGATTAGGAATCAAGGCGGCGTGCCTGTGATAAAAACGCCGTAGGTAGTTAATACCTCTTGTATTGTACAAGGAATTAACAGTTGCAAATAGCTTAGTTTGCAAACCGCTAGAAGGCTATAGACTGACAGACTATAGAGGCAGCGACAAAGCGGTATACAAATACATATGACTTACATATTACAGACAGTCAATTACGGCTGTCTTTTATCATTTCCCATGCAAGGAAGTCAAAAGCTTGCTTGTATGGATAAGTGATAAAGAAAATCAAAGCTGTAAAGGAGGAAACAACTTTATGAGAACATTGGCCATAGTTAGCGACAACACAAGCCGCCGGGTGTATAAATTAGATGATACAGACAGTAATGATATTTTGGAGCTTGCCATAACTTATGGACGTGGCGAGTCTGGGGAAGTCATCTATTTAGATGATAACGGTCAGGAAATTGCGAGATGCTATTGGGATTGGCAATATCGCAAGTATCGTAAATATTAATGCGGGAGGGAAAATAGAATGAAACAGTACAAAATAACAGAAAAACAGCCACGTATGCTGATAGAGATTGAGCAAATGGAGGGATGGGAGAAATGAAAACTATAACTACAATCTTAATAACGGCAGTAACAACGGCGCTTGTCACAGCGTCTATTTTTATGGGTAATTCCAACTATTTTAATATGTCCAGCGTGACGGATTTTGATGTCACAGACACGGGGTTAATGCTTTATACAGAGGATGGCACAGGATGGTATTGGGAACGATAATTAGGGCATATACACGTCACAGTGTATATGCTCATTTACTTATGGAGGGATACATAATGGATTTTGTAGTAGCATTATTAATATTGGCCGGAGGATATGCGATTAGGCTTGCCCAGGAGGCTATGGAGGGGAAACGATGAAAGAATATAAACTGTTTAAGACAGCAAAAAAACAGCAAAAGAAAATGGCTTGATATTAGCAGATGGAGTTGAAACCAGTAAAGAGAAGAGAGTTTTTGATTTTTCATTACTGGAAGAGAAAAAATTGAAGAATAAGAAAGGTTAAAACGGTGGAGACTATGACAAAAGAAATTACAACAATTTTAGAAGCATGTAGAGAATGGGTTGGAACTTTTAACGCTTTCCCTTTGGGAATGATAGAAAAATTGTTTAATTTAGATATTGACGGTTGGAGAGAAATCACGCCAGTTTCAGAAGGTTGTAGAGTATGGAGCAATGAAAATCAGGAAATGGGTTATATAAAAGAGATAAAAGAAAATGAAGATGGAGAAGAAATTGCAGTTATTGAACTTGCCAATGGCGAAAAGGTCGAGGAATTAAAAGAGGATTTAAGCAGAGAAGACGATGATTATTTTCCTATGTGGGGAACAATGTGGCAGTTTTCTGATTCTTGTGACAATTGGTGGCTTGAAAATCATCTTAATGAAATGGCCGATTGTGGCTTTAGGATTTATGAATCAAATGAATTTGGTTACTTCTTCGGAATAGATGGTGCCGGATATGATTTTTATGAAGCACACTGGATTCCTTTATACAATAAGCGTGGTTTACAATGGCATACAACCGTATAAATACGAAAAGAAAGGCGGTACATATATGAAAGTATGGAACGGGAAACCCGTTAAGAAGTGGCATAGCGCTATGGACCAAAACGGGAACAAGGTCGGCAAAATTTTCTATGAGGACGGCACAACGGAGATTGTCAGAGGTGGAAACGCTGCACAGTTACCATGGATAAGTGATAAAAACTATAAGTCACTGTCTGGACTATATGGGAGCAAATAGGGGAGGCGGACATTATAAGAATGACATTTAATGAGGTTTTAGAAACAGGTTCTTACAAAGAATTTTGTATAATTGTGGCTGACAGAAAAGAATTTAACGAGCCGCTTAATAGAAAACATCTTTGCCGGGAATGTTAGTGAGGCGTGGATGGAGAAATTTGTTGCAGCATTGGAATGATTTTTTAACAACATAGAGTCAGTAAAAGGAAGGTTTAGCAGCCTTCCTTTTATAATACGGAAAATTGTAGGATAAAATCATGTTAAATATAGCAAAGTTTCAGAACAATTTCAAATTGTCTATTCAAGGCGGAATCAAAATGGTTAACGAGTGGACTAAAGAAGGAGAGGGAAAATTTTGTCAGTACTCCGGTATGGAATATTATAATGGGAACTTTGATGTAGATATTCATGCTAATAATAGAATTGGTGAGCTGTTACTTGCATATATCAATAAATGCAATTATTCAGACTTCAAAGAATCCGATTTATCTATTATAGATAATAGAGTTTCTTGGAACCAAATAGAAGACTCCGATTGTAATATTTTGGATACAACGGAGGAACAAGAGCGGGAAGAAAAGTGTTACATATGCGATTATACCGTGTTCGTATCCATCAACGGTATTGAACTAGAAGAATACGATTTAAGAGAAATGCTACCAAAGGCAAATTAAACCCGAAGAAATTGTAATTTATTGTGAACAGTCAGAAGGCATTACGGAGAATAAAAAACCGTAGTGCCTTTTATAGTGTTCATAATCGGAAAAATACAGGAGGGTAAGGAAATATGTTAAAGGAGACAATCTGTTATGAGCCGTTATATACGCTCACAGAAGCGGAAAAGATTATTGATTTGCAGAGGGCTAGGAGAAATAGAACAAAAACACGAATGAGGGTATATTTCATCAAGCAAAAATTGTGTGGTGTCATTATGATCGTTTTAGGGTGCGCAATTTCTGCAATTGATAGAACGGCTGGAATGGCTGCTATAGTATGTATTGTAATAGGGATGTGGCTTGTGGCCACTCGTCACATGGTAATGATGTTCAGGAGGTGAAATAATGCAAATAACTGGAATAAAAATCAATGGAATTAGCGTTACACGTGAATACGGTCATTATCTTCTCCAAAAGAATGGCATAAAAATGCGTTGTGATTTTGGAGAATTGAACGAGTGCATTCCGGAATTTGAGGAGTATTTAGAAGAGATAGAACGGAAACGGAGACTTGCGTAAGAAAATGCAATTTCGTGTGATGAATGGAGGAATTACGATGGCTAGAATATCAAAAGAAGAATATTTGCCATTAGTTACACCGTGGAAAATTGTTGCTGATTATGAGGATGGGGAACGGTTGTATTTCCATGGTAATAGTGAAGAGGATTGTATGGAAGAAGTTTCAGAACAGGAAGATAGACATGGTAAGTGTACATGGTATTCAGGCTGTTCAGATGAAGATTATGAAGCTGGTGAATATATAGGCAGAGACAATTTTATATATGATTGAACGATAGCAGGAAATTCACATTTCAACTTATAGATATTATGGAGGTAGAACAATGAAAATTGAACAAATAGAGGAATATTTAGAGAAAGTATCAGAAGGCACAGATTTTTCTTTTACAGTAGAGAAAGAAAAGAAAGATATTATACTCTATATGCAAGGTAATAATCCTTGTAATGAGGACTGGTGTACAACGCTTACAATCGAAAATCCAAAGACTAAGAAGGAATTGATTGGAAGACTATACAAAGAAGTAGATGAGTGTTATGTGGCGTTTGATGTAGAGGAAGAAACTTGTTTAATGTTAGAAGCTAAAAGAAATGGTTTTGCTGGCATTCCTGGCGTTGTTGACCTTGTACATAATGAGGAATATAAAGAAAACGCATTGAAAGAGTTTTCAGAAAAGCTAAGAGCGTTATTGTAAAAGAAAAGTTTAGAGAACAGAAGAAAAGCGAATTTCAAGTCATTGTGTGACAGATTGGAGGACTAAATGCGTAATTTAAAAACGATGAATGATGAAGAACTAAAATATTATTGGAAGGCATGTATGAGTGTTTTATCCAATAAGCCGTATACCTCTATGGATGGTAACACATTAGAAGAAACAGACGTATATGCAGCAGCAATGTGTATGCAACATGAATTTACTAAAAGAGGATTAAGTTTGCCTAAGTAAATAGAATGAACATATAATTTTCAAAGTTACATAGGCAGATTGGAGAATAATATGAGACTTGATGAAAGGTAAGAAATAAGAGTCGTTGTATATGAAGATTTAGACGGAACTACAGGCGACTGTGATTATGACTTTAAAAGATTTAAAAGGGAACATCCATATTCTTCCTATTATTTTGGGTTTGTTGTATTTGATACAGAAACAAATTTAGTTCCGAATAATTGTAATGATTGGAACGATAGTGTTGAAGAAGCAATTATTGATTATCGTGATAATTGCAGATAAAACGTGAATTATTGAAATAGGGGGATTACATAATGGCACGGGTTAAATGTATGTCGGAGAGCCTCTATAATGCGGCGTACTGAATGGAGGTATAGAGATGGACATAGGAAAAATGAAAGAAAGTCTTATAGACTACTTCAGTTATGAGATGCGCAAACGTGGAAATAGAGATTACCAGATTGATAATATACGAATCTTTGATAGTGATGTAAAGCAATATGCTTTTGCGGATATCAAATATACATGGTGTCTAAATTGCTGGGATAAAGCTGTAGAGCATAAAGACATGATATTTGTTATGTGTGAAGCGTTTGGGTTTTGTGAATGGAAAAGCCCATTATTGGTGTGACAATACAAATTTCAAGTCCATTTGGGCAGATTGGAGAAAATAAAGATGGAAGAACGTAGAATTGATTGGTTTACAGAAATTGCGGATAGATTAAGAGATTACTCTGAGGGAGAAATTTGGAGTAGTGGAAATGAATACTTTGTAGGACGGAAAGTGCAGTAAATACGCTTGTAGACATGCTTGAAACTCTTTATCATGCACAGGGAGAAATGGAAAACGAATGGTTACACCATGAAATGCACGTTTACATGGAAGAAGGCGTTAATATATGGGAGGATATTATGAGGAGGAAAGCCTATGATAAAAAAACAGATAGATACATTATACAAATTAATGTACAAAATTGAGAGAGAGAAGGAGAAAACTAATTCTCATACTTATGAGTGGGCAGAACTAGACAAAGAGTTATCAGCACTACGCTGCGCAATATTTGAACTAGAAAATCAGTGAAGAAATATACTTTTCAAATGGAGAATTACATAGTATCAAGAATAGATGGAGGTGTTCACAGTGTATAAAATAAGAAGGTTCAAAGCTTTAAATGGAGCCAGAGGAGAGTATTCAAGGATTGTAGATAAAATTGCGGTATATGATAAGAATGGAAATCAGATTGATTGCTGTGTAATCCAGAAAGATAAGGACGGTAGAGAATATTACTGTCCGAATAATCCGTATGATGAAATGGGATTGTTTTTAGGAAGACCCAAAGACGCAATTGAATGTATTAAAAAGGATTTAGGAGATGGATTTTTACAATCTCATTTATTTGGAATGACATTTGAAGATGTTGTAAGATTTATTGACCGTGATTATGGGGAAGAAATCAGACGCAAGACATTAGAAGGATGGAAGAATGCAAAATTTGCTTATGGTGTAAGCTTCAACTTCTTAAATTCTTTTAGTGGTGGCAGGAACGTGTGTAAAAATAAATGTTTATATGGATATGGTGATAAACCAGAAGATGTTTTGACTTTTGATACAGAACAGGACGCACAGAGTTTTATTGACGATGTGAACAAGAAAGCCGAAGAATATGTAAAGCTACCAAAAACAGATAATCGAGATTATGATTATGAAAATACATATAAGCCATTCTTTGATAAGATAGAGGGAAAAATGGAAAATGGAATGGATTCTGTATACTGGCGAGCTTTTAGTGGTATGGACCATGAAAAACAGACAGGACAGAAAGAATATAAAATGGAAGTAGTACAAGTAGTGTTACTATGAAATACATGTTTACTGGGAAGTGGGTGAGAGCATGGTAGAAGTATTTTCGCAGAAGTGTACCTGGGTGTTCATATTAACCAAAGAATCAACTAAAAAGTATATGATTCTTACAGAGGAAGAAATTGGTGATGGTGATACATATGTACTTGGTGATTTGATGGATGATGGATGGGAAATTTTCTGTGATTTATGCCACACATATAAACAAGCTGCTAAGTATATGGATGATTACTTCCCAGAATACACTCTTATGAAATATCAGATCATCCCCATTACTTTTAAAGCTGCTAAAGAGTTTGTGGATAAATATCACAGGCACCATGTAGCGCCACAAGGGTGCAAATTTGCCGTTGCTGCCACGGATGGGGAGATTATATTGGGGGTCATTATAGCCGGAAGGCCAGTAAGCTGATACAGAGATGATGGAAAAACATTGGAGGTCACACGGTTATGCGTTAAAACGGGATACAAAAATTTGTGCAGCCTTTTGTATTCAAAGGTATCTCATATCGCAAAGGAAATGGGGTATCAAAATCTTATTACATATACTCTTCAAGAAGAAAATGGAAAATCATTATTGGCGTCTGGCTTTACATTGATTGGAAATAATAGAGGTGGAAGTTGGAATTCTAAAGGTAGACGGAGAATAGATAAACATCCGGTTACTGGAAAGAACATCTGGAGCAAATGCTTAGTTAGATAGGGAGGAAAATGCGCTTATGTTGTCGTTAGAACAGTCAAATATTATCAAAAAACAGTTACAACAGGAGAACGCTCATGAATTTGTTGAAAACCTAATCATGGGCTATGCGACAGACACAAACAGAATCGAGGAACTGCTTGTCTTGATTCCTAAGATTGCGAACCGGCAGCTTCAAATTAAGCAGAAACAAATTCTGGAATATGTCTGGGCGTTTAATTTATTGCTATCAGAGCGGGTCAGATATCCTATATCACAACGGAAATCAAAGAGTAAGCATAAAGATGATGCAGATTTTCCAACGTTGCTATATGGTTGCAAGGCACACTTTCCATCCGGGAATTGTGATGGAGGTAGCTTAGCCGAAAGGGAATTCTTTTCCGAATTTATTGAAATGCTTAAAAATAAAGCTGGATTTGATTACAAGAACAAGGATGATTGGGGATGGATTTGTAATACGGCTGATTGTAGGGAGTGGATGTTGTCTGTTATTAAGCAACATATAGATGCTGATTTTGTGGAACCAGAAGTGAGGATAAGGAGTTATAGAGGAAGGGGATAGATGAAATGCCGATGTTTGAGTTTTGGTTAGGAATCGAAGACACGGACAGGTTGTTTTCTATTAAGGCAGCACAGGGAAAGACGGATTTGACCGGAAATGATTTTGCGCGGGAGCTATTGAAGAAAGAATTACATAGGCTCCATCCTGGGACCGTGAGGTATGATGTAAACGAAGAGGAAATTAATTAAGAAGGAAAATTTAATGGGTGTTGATATTATTAGTGTGTTTAATCCATCTGAAGAAGAAACAATGAAAGCAGAGATAATTAACTTATTTGAAATTGGAATGGATGTTGCAAAATCCCAATCAGAGAATGATATGATTGGAATCGGTATAGTAGCTGCCGAATATGTTTGTAGGTATACTGGTGGAACTGTTAAGTACATTGAGCCAGTGGGTGAATTTGATATTATTTAAGGAGGAGGTATGATAAGATGACAAGTATGTTTGCATTCCCAGATATGTTTGCACCACATATTAAAGATTCAAATTTAAAACAACCTGAAGACTTTGAAAATTATGATCCAGAACAGTTTCCACATTTTCATGTGTTTATCATTTGTCATTTGTGCCAGCCTATAGATATACAAGCATTAGAGGATAACGTAAATATTATTGCGGCCATTCCGGAGAACGAAATAAAAAAGGTGACTTTCGAACAGTTGATTGAGAAAGGAATTGTTTACGGTACAGGTATTTAGTGTAATAGTGATAGGATTGGGGAATATGATGGGAATTGGAATGGTTACAGCGTCCGGCAGAGGAATTGGAAATGTAGGATGAAACGGATATTTGATAGGAGAGGAATTACATAAAACAGTATAATTCGATTTTTTATTGGAGGAGTATGAAATGGTAGCATATCAGAATCAGATTGATGATAAATTATGGGAATTGCAGAAGATGTGTAACAAATACAAAGAAACAGATTGTCTCGCAGATTTTGTATTGTTTGCAGTTAGTAGATGGATAATTACGGGGAGAGCCACACGTCAATTTGAAATGGATTTTATAAATTATCCTGTGGAAAAATTTGAAGGACTTATTAAAAGATGCCTGAATGGTGATAGAAGTGATGATGGAATCATTCGAACTGTTAAAAGAGAGATTGGAAAATGTAAGGAAGAATAAAAGTATGAAAGTAAAGTGTGTCAGTATTAGAGAAAAAATGCCAGAGCAGATTAAACTTGATGAGGTATATTTTATCAAATCAGATAGAATTTGGGATGATAGAGAGTTATGTTTCTGGATTTTGTAATGGAGTTAAACTTATCATTGAAGCGTTGGGTAGATAGTTGTAATATTTATTGCGTTTTGGTATAATATTTGTAAATTATGACGGTTAATTTGGAAAGGAAGGTATATTATGGAAACTCTTGTGTCTATTATTCTTATTATTGGATTTATCTACATTCTTAAGAAACCAAGCCATGATGCTCACAATCGCTTGTGTCCACCTGGAAAAAGATTAGATTATACTCAGATGGGAGTTGATCGGTCAAATGGCATGTCACAGAGGGATATTGATATTAAGACAAATAACGGAGGTTATGATATCCCTAAATGACATTCATACTACTCCGTCTCGAAAAAAATAGGTTATGTTAGAACAGGCCACTGGATAAAATCTGGTGGCTTTTGTAATGGAGAAATAGTATAATAGGAGTGATATTTCATGGAAAAGAAATACAAAATCATTGATGACTTTTTATGTGGTGGCCAGAAGATGGTTATTATTGGTATGAGCGGAGATACGTGTATTATGCCAAAAGAAGACTATAATCGTATTATTATTGCTGAGAGAAAATATAAGAAGAGAGTAAACGACTAGAAGCGGCCTGAAAGGATTATTTCATGCTAGTTTCGATAAAATAGTAGGAGGAGATAAATGGAGTATTTGTTTGTATATGATCAGGAAAGTCAAGGCTGGTGGCTAAAATTAGATACGCCAGAAAAATTATTGGATTATATGTCCCAAACTAAAGATTCTCGTATGACAGGGGCTTTGGATTTATATTTGGAATTATATAAACAAGGACACGAAAATTCTGATAAGAAATCTGTTTTAGAAGTACTAGATTCAATGACACAAGAAGAACGGTTTACCTTGATGATGAAAAATATGAAAAATTTTAACCTCATGTATGGGGCTATTATACAAGCCGAAAAAATCAATGGCACTATCTTTGATGGGTTCCGTTCTCTGAATATAGAAATGGGATTCAAGGAATTAAATGATATACGGCGTAATGGTCAGACATATATAAATCAAGTTGGTGGAAGTACATTTCATATTCAATATACTCAATGGTGCCGTAGGAAGGAACTTATATTTCCGAATTATACAGATTCAGATATACGCATTAAACAGTTTGATGGTGGAAATCATTATTATGCTTATATTGGAGATATGCAGTTGAGAGATGGTGACAATTTAAAATGGAACACATATGAGCAGGCTTATGATGCTGCTATTGATATAGTAGTAAGAGCATGAAATAATAGATTCAAGGGGGATAATAGAATGTCGTTAGTGTATGATAGACACGCAGAAGAAAAAAACCATTACATGAGTTTTTAACTGAAAATAAAATGAGTTTTGAGCAATTCCTTAGAACAGTTAATTTTGTTCGTGATATGTCACAGGAACAGCTTAATGCATATATTAAAGCTTATCAAAAATGGTGAGTTCAATAAACATGATTGGTATTAAAGTAGCATGAAATTTGAGATTAACGGAAGGAAATTTTAGATGATTAAGGAGTTTGTGAATTTTATCAGTTCAAAAGAAGTATCAGATGGTGCGATAAAAGATTATCAGTTGACACTGAAAAAAATTGAAAGTGACTGTAATCAGAATCTAAATGACATTTCGCAGGACATATTAAAAGATTACATCCACAAAATGAAAAGAGCTGGTCTGGCTGTGACAACTGTAAAGCATAGATTTCATATACTATTGGCTTATTATAAATGGGCGGTTGCTGGTGGATATATCAATGTAAATCCTGTTGAAGGAATTATGAGTGAAGTTGATAAGTGGTATGCAATGACATGAAATCTAAGATTCAAGAGGAGGTGCTATAATTGAATCAAAATACATTTGCTAAACCAGAGACTCCGTTTTTATTATTAACTGAGGATATAGATAGAAGTGTCTCTTATTATTGGTGGAATGATGAAAAATCAATGCAAGATGATGCTGTTGAAAGAAGAGGAAATGGAGAGAGAATTATTTTAGCAGTGGAAATTTCGTCTTATAGAAAAGTAGAAATTCCACCAGAATATATGGTTAATGATTTTATTGAAGAAGTCAATAATGCTTATGAAGATGCAAAAAAACAGGGTTTTGATAGTATTGTGCTTGCTATAGATACTGATATGGAAGATACATATTATATTAGCGATACACCGGCTGGATTTCAATGTGATGCATTTGATTTTGTTTTTGAGGATATTGACTCAATGGCAGAGGCGTTATTTAATGAGAAACTAATCTGAAGACCAAAGGAAATTAGAAATTCGAAGGGTAGGATAAGATGTTAGACTGGAAAGAAATCAAAGGATATGATAAAAATAAAGACTATAAGTGGCAAGAAGGAGTGGAATTACCAGAGCTTAACGAGGAAATATTAATTCAAGTTACAAACGAGAATCTACCAGACAGAGCGCCCTTTGTTGGCTCTTTTAAAAGGCGAAATGATGGTTATGTATGGATGATAATAAGTGCAAATGACGGCATGACTTTTTACGAAGTCCAGGATGGGGTTAAGTGGGCAAGATTTAATAGACCATAAAATAAATAGTGTAAGTAGTATAGATGGCATTGGCATAAAAGCTGGTGCCTTTTATAGTGCTCACAAATTATAAATTAAGCAATCAGGTTACGGATGGTTGCTTTATTAATACAAAATTTAATTAAAAGGAGAATGTAGTTATGAGCGTAGGTCAGGCAATTAAAATCGATTCAAGGAGAGAGGAGCAGTTTAATGACATCGTAGCTAATATCAAGCCGTTTGGTACGGTAGGGAAAGGGAAAAACCAGAGAACAATCATTGGCAGCGCCGTGGTTCCGTTATCGTTATGTTATGTTGATGAACAATACCAAGGGATGCGGGAGCACAAAAAGATAAAAAAGCTTGAAAAGAATTGGGATATTCGTAAACTGACGCCTATTGTTGTTGTACCACATTATGAAGAATGTAGATTATCTGTTGTAGATGGGAATGGGAGATGCGTTGTGGCACCTTTAAAGGGACTAGATCGGCTTAATGCAATAATTCTAATGGATGCTCCAGAAGATCCGGAAGAAAGATTAAAATTTGAAGCAGAGTACTTTATAGGGCAGGATTCTGAAGTTGAGAATGTTAAACCAATAGAAAAGCATTTAGCCAGGGTTATTATTGGTGATAAGGCTGCAACGATACTAGATGGATTACTTAAGAAATATGAAATAAAATTTGTAAGCAAGAGGGGTAATAGAGAAGAGTCTATTCTTGGAAGCTACACAGATACATATTCAATTGCGCGGGTTCATGGTGAGAAGTGTTTGGACTTTATCTTTTCTGTCATTGCTAACGCAGGGTGGAATAAGGAAACTAATGGATATGCAACATATATTATGAGGGCTTTGAAGGAAGTATGGGTTGCCCATCCGAATGAGAGAAAGGCTATTCATAAATATTTATCTAAGGAATTACGACAGATTGATCCTGGACTGTTCAGTTCATGCGCCAGAACCGAATATCCTAAGCGTGACCATCGCATGTCCTGTGTACTCTATATGGAAGATTTGGTGTGTGATGGATTGGGAATAGAGAAGAAGATATACATAGAGAATGATAAGAAGTGTAAGATTGTTAAATAATTGAAATACGAGGAGGAATGTGACATGAAGATTATAAAGGGAGCTAAAAGGGCAGACACTTACTGGACGGCAAGGAAGCTTATTGAAATGTTAGATGATGGAGAGGTGGATTTTAATATTGATATCCAGAGAGGATATGTATGGAAGGACAATGATAAAAAATCGGCATTTATCCGCTCTTTGATTCTTGACCGTCACGTTCCTCCGCTCTATTTTAATAAGGTGGAAGATGTCTATGAGGGAGAAGATGGTAAACAAAGGACATTAACTCTTGAAAAATTCTTGAAAGATGAATTTGCATTGAGCGGCTTACCTGCCTTCGATGTTATAAATGATGCGGGAGAGCCTGAAGAAATCGACATCAATGAACTTACATACAGCCAGCTTCCGGAGTGTTTTCAGAATGCAATAAAAGAGTATAATTTCGCTATCTGTTTTACTGATGATGCAGACCAGGAAGAAGTGGCTGACACTTTCTATAATCTTAACAATGGACAAAGTTTAAATGCAGCCACTATGAATCGTGTGAAAGCAAAGTCAAAAAATCAAATATTTAGATTAGGAAAACATGAAGTATTCAAAGAGGCATTAAGTGTGACTGCGCTGAATGGACATACTAATGAGGATATTGTTGGTAAGATACATGCGGCTTTATATAGTGAGGAACCTTCCATGGATAATAAGTGGATCAGGCCATATATGCGGGAGACTGAAATCACATCTGCGCAAGAGATGGAAATTACTAATGTGCTGGATAGAATTCATAAAGTTCATGGACTTATTGAGGATGCCAAGATTGCTAAAAGAATATATGGTCGTACGCATATGGTTAGTATGGCACCTATGGTTTTGCGCTCAATTACTGAAAATAAGTCAGACGAAGAAGTAATGCAGTGGCTTATTGGGTTTTTCTCTGGAAGTAGGTCTGCAAGTATCTCTTCAGTGTATAATAACGCAGCTGGAGGTTCTGGCACAGGAAAGAAAGAAGCTGTCAAAAAGAGGATGAGTGAGTTGGAAAAGAATTATAGCGAGTATTTTAAAAAGAAAAAAGAGGAATTGCCTAAAGCAAGTTAAATTATGGGCTGGTAGTGGTCAAACGCTGCCGGCTGATTTCTTAGAATATAAAATGGAGGTAGGATTATGGCACAGGCGGCATTAGAAGATAATCACAAAGCTGATATTATTAAGCTCCCAGTTGAATATCAGGAGGAAGTTGTGAATATAGAATCAGAACATCGAAAAACTAAAAAAGCTAGTGCAATGGAATGTTTATATAACGATGAAGAAATTATTGCTGTACGCAATGTATTTAAGAAATATCTGGATGAGGCAAAAACTTTTGCACAGGAAAGGGCTGCCAGACGCAATCTTACTATGTATATATGTGCTATTGAGATAGGATTACGAGGCGGAGATTTTTGTTCGCTTAAGTGGAGTGATATTTGTAATCCAGATTGGACGTTTAATCAGAGCGCCGAGTTCATTCCGCAAAAGACAAGTAAGTGTGGGAAAAAAGTGAATTTAATATGGGGGTCAAATTTTGAAGTGGTAATGAGAGAGTGGCTTATTTGGAAAAATACTTATATTGGAGAGCAGAAGTTAGATAATTATATATTTACAGCCCAGAAACCTCATAAAGACAGGGTGACTGGGGAAAAAAGAATACATGTAGACCCTAAAGCTTGGTATAAAATTGTGGAAGCGGCGAGGAAAGAAGCTGGAATTATGCATAAGATAGGGACGCATGGGCTTAGAAAGACGATGGTTCACCAATATATAATGCTGTCAGATGATAAATCTCTAGCTACGGAAGATATGTCTGATTATCTAGGGCATGTTGATCAGCGCACTACACGTAGATATTCTTGTATACAACGCGAGAATATTAAAAAGACGAAGCAAAGAATGGTCTGTTTAACAGAAGGATTGTATGGTAAAATAGAGGAAGGTCATAAGTGACTATAGGTGAGAGGATGATTTAGATTATGGAGAAATATATGAATAAGCCAGTTGACTATGACTGGACCGAAGAAGATATAATTGCAGAATATGATAAAATCAAGGACAAGAAGAAGGTGGCGAAAATATTCTGTATAACTGTGAAACAGGTTAGTGAAATTCTGAAATCAAGAGGGTGATTAATTGAGGGACAGTATTTACTCTCAATGTGATTGGAGGAATTGTTGTGCCAGATATGAGGCAGAAAGTAAAAGAGTACATCGGAGAACTAGATGAAGAAATTCAGAGATGTATTGATTGGGGTGAACAGAATATGAACGGTGAGGCATATAAAGTGGCTGCCATGGAATGTAGGATACAGACATTGGAAGAAGTAAAGAACGATTGGAGGAAGTAGTTTGAGCAAGAAAGACAAATTAAGTGTATTTATAAGCCTTGTTCTACGTCATAAACCGGATGCTGCTGGAATCCAGTTGGATGAACATGGCTGGGTGAACGTAGAGGAACTGATTGACGGTATTAATTCTACTGGTAGAAAATTAGATATGGAGAAGTTAGCGGAAATTGTTGCTACTGATGAAAAGGGACGGTATAGATTTAGTGCGGATAAGACTCTGATTCGCGCTAACCAGGGACATAGTATTCCTGTTGATGTAGACCTAAGAGAGCAAGAGCCTCCAGAGTTTCTTTATCATGGAACGGCTAAACGGTTTTTGGAGAATATCCAGGCTGAAGGTTTGAAACCGATGAGCAGATTATATGTGCATTTATCAAAAGACAAAGAAACAGCTATAAAAGTAGGCAAGCGACATGGGGAACCAGTTGTTTTGCAGGTATATAGCGGTGAAATGTTTAGACATGGAAACAAATTTTATCTTTCAGAAAATGGTGTTTGGCTGATAAAGTCAGTTCCTGTTAGGTATTTCAATATTGTGGACTAGAACGAATGTCTGATTTCATTTGGAGGGAAGGGTATGCAGCACTTTGGAAATGGATTATACATACATCGAGGAAAAGGAATTTTCAAAATGTCTATTGTTGGACAGTAGACGAAAGTTTGTTAGTTTTTAAATCTATTTCTGATGCACGAGCATATATTAATCAGATTCATAGTGGTTGTAATAAGAAAGAGCCACTTGCTATAGGTGATATATCATTTGATAAAGAGAATAATCAAATAATAATATTGCGATAAAATTTCGATTTTCATGGAAGGATTAAAAAATGGAATTTGCAAAATATTATGATGTGTCTGACATAGTAAATCAGATGCAAGCAAATGAGGAAATAGATACTTATCCATCAGGCGAAGATAAATTTAAAGGTGTCTACGTTTGTATGGATACAAAAGATTTCTGGATTAGTAGAATTCTCAAAGGGTACGATGGGGACTATAATCAAAATGAAAATAAGTATCTTGTGGAAAGAAACCGAATAAGTATTTATAGTGTAATGGATAAATTGCATGACATGTTTGGTAGAAGATTTCCTGCATTTAAAGAAAATGATATGGGCTATGAGCGTAAGAACAAAGTTCATGCATATCTCAGAAGATTTTCTACAAAGGAAATTATTAAAGTTGTTATCGTTTTGGATAATGAAGATGGGTTATCTAATTGGGATTGCTGCGAGGCAGATTCTTTAGAGGGAGCTATTGAAATTATTGATGGTGGATTTGGAATCTTAGAAATTGTATCGTAATAATTTGAGGTGAATATGAATAAAGAAGAGTATGGAAAACTTATTGATTTGCAATTAAAGAATAATCCGCCAATTCAAGCGGAAGATTTGTTTGATATGTCGGATAGAACTTTGCTATATGGATACACATGCAACCGTGACACTTTTCATGTTTATGTTAAAGCTTCTAAGATACATACGATTTTATATAGAATTAATTACCAGTATGATATACCTGTCTTGCTGAGTGAAATTTCAGTTAATTCAAATGCTGATTATATACCAGATAAGCGGTTATATCCTGAGGCTTGCGATTTTAGATTTTGTGAAATGCTTAAAAAACTTGGATATGAGTTACCATTTACTGCTTGGAATAGTAAAAGACCTGTAAGCAAGTTTTATGGTTTCACATTGGAAGATAAAATATGTTGCGGCAATTGTGGTGTGACAGAAGATTCTCATTGCAATGACTGTGAAGAGTATAATAGGTGGATACCTAAAAAACAATAATCAGTTGAAATCCGGTTTTCGTGCCAGAGGAAAGAGGTTAGTTATGAGAATATGTAGATATTCTATAGATGGTAAATGCACGAATGAAACAGTAGCCTGTGAACAATGTAATAGTACAGAAGACGAAATGGAACGTTGTACCCCATATCAGAGATGTATTATTTTACATGATGATGATTGGGGCATAGAGACTGATACAAGTACAATGCAAGTATCAGATTGTAGTTGTTGTCAAAGTGATGATGCTCTGTATTGGGAGAATGATGAGAATAATGCTTTTGTAGACAGTAGAGGCGATGTGCTGGTTACGCTAAAGGGTAAGACAATTAGATTTAAGGTAAAATGTTGTCCGAATTGCGGGAAGAAATTCTAAATAGAGGGAGAACAATATTGAATAGGGGATAAAGAAATGACTACTATGAAAGTTAGAGAAGAGATATTAAAAGCCTGGAATTTTACAATTGACAATGAAATGCCAGATTCCGTTATCAGATTATATATTTCAGGCGAAGATGATATTGATATATGGAATGAAAAAGGATATTTTTACTTTTCCACTGGTAGCTTTCGGTATAGAGGATTGAATGAGTTGCTAGATGACTTGTGTAAAGAAATAGATGATAATAGGTACAAAGTAATGAATGTGGAGATTGAATAATATTGGGAAGGATAAGTAATGGAAAAGAGTGATTTTAAAATTGGGCAAAAAGTATATCTGAAGATAAATAAAGGTAGTAATGCCGCAAGGTATATTAGTAAGGATGAAGTTAATAATTTTGAGTCTTGGATTAATGAGAAGGTAGTAACTAAAATTGGCAAAAAATATATTACGGTTATGGATAGTACAGAATCTACATACGGGGAAGAAAAGTTTGATATAACACAGAATTTTAGACATTATTATACTGTTGGCAGCGCTAATTATGTACTTTATCTTTCAAAGGAGGACATTTTAAAAGATATGGAATACGAAAAATTATATAGCGAGATTAAAAACTTGTTTTCTTCATGGAAAAATGAAAGGAAATATACACTGAATCAATTACAAAAGGTTAAAGAGATATTAGAATTAACGGATTAAATGTTGCTTTCAAGGGAGGATATGGTGTGAGCTGTTTAGATTGTGGAAATATGGATTAGATACGAAGAAAAATCAAAGTCATATTATTGTAATAATTGCGGTTCGAGAAATTTAGGTAAAAGAAAGGAGGGATGCAGGTATATGACTGGTACAGGATATTGTGCGAAAGGGGCTACATCTTCAGAAGAATGTGAAGCACCATGTAGTTATTATGATAAATAAGGTGAGGAAAATATGATTACAGGGGATGGAAATTCCGGAGTGAAGTATCGTGACTTAATTTTAGACCAGATAAAAACAGAATTAAAACCGTCAGAGGGTGAATTACAAAGAATCAGAGATAGGCTAAATAAGAGTTCATCTGATGACTTAGAACGGGTATATGACGCGTTTGAGCGCTTTGGAGTGGCTGCCATAGTGGATAATATACAAAAGTGATACACAAGGAGGGAGTACAATAACAGATCAAGAAAAATTTGATACAGCACTATTCTTCTTTGAGAAGCATTGTAGTATGTATAATTGGGGTGAAATATTTGATCAATGTCATAAACTGAAAGGTAATCTTTCATTAAATGATATTGAAAAAGCTATCAAAACGGATATATATTTTGATTGCGGGGTTCCCTGCGATAGTTGTATGAGAATGAGTAAGGGTTATTGTACGAATATTGTAAATAAGGGGAAAACTTGTTCCTGTAACAATGGTTATCCACTTTGGATATTTCCATATAAATATTGGAATAATGTCATGAAACACGATAAAGAAATATTCGGATGAAATGCTGTTTTAATCAAGAGGGGCAAGCGATGAATAAGTTTTTACTTGGAATTATCGCAGTTGTTAGTAGTGTGTTGATGTGTGGTTGTTCAAGCACGAATTCAATTAGTGTAAAGGACGAGAAGGTTTTAGGGTCAGAACCACAATATAGTACTTTAGAGTTATTAGAGATTGAGGAACACCCCCACTTATTTGATGAATATAGTAATATAGAAAAGTTTTATGAAAAAGTAAATGACAGTAGAATTGCGGTAGTAGATGTTCAAGAATGCTATCAGATGGAAAAGAAATTAAGTTATATTGGAGAAGATACTAAAGTTTTATATTTGATAAAAGACTCTACATATCACAAATACTTAGGGACTATGAAAATAAATATATTTGATCCAGAATTATGTAATGATATGAACTTGGATAAGGCTGTAAAAACTGTTGTTGCTTATTTACCAGAAAAATTTCTTGACTATTATAAAAAAGATAGTTCTTACCAATTTACTCGTGATAATACATCGGTTTATACATACTCTGTAAGATTAAAAGAATCGGTGAGCGAACAGATTTTTGCTCCACATTATTACTATTTTAGAATATTCTACTATGGCGATAAAAATATATGGACGATAGAGACTGGATTTGCTGCATATGGGAATCATGGTTTAGAATGGATAGATAAGTATGCTGAAGATTGGAATATTAATTTGTTAAATTATTTTTAGAATATATAATTGAATGAAAGGCTGGTTTATTATAAAGGCGTGAAAAATGGATAATCACATTATGCAGGAATTTATATTGCCAATAAGGGCCGGAATGACAATAGAAAAGGCAATAGAACGATTTCCTGATATATCATATCAAGCTTCACACAAAGCGATTTATTTTGATATGTTCATGATATATCCTGATAATCTGATTGAACGAATTAAAACTGTATGCCCTAACTGTGGTAATAAGAAAATCGTACCTGTGCTATTTTATAGCAAAGAGAATATAAAACTCGTAGAAGAATGTAAAGGCATTTTAGCTCCAGCTATATATGACAATCCAGGTGTCCCTTGCGGTAACTATGGATGTTTGGATTGTGGATATAGGTGGTTTTATCATGTTTCTGGATTGAGTTTATATAATGAATGTGAATAAAGAAACTACTATTTTTGAGGAGGAATGAATGTGTTTGAAATTATAAATATGGGAGTCCACATACACGTCCTGTAGGTGTTTTCTACCTTGATAGATGCCTACAGGTGTGAATTATATCAAGGAGGACTCCATAATGAGAAACGAACAGAGAGGAAGGGAATATCGGAGGTATGTTAGGAACAAGACAATATTAAGAAAAAAGCGTATTATCCATTTAATATACGGGTTTGATTGGTATAATCATGATGGAAAGTATGCAAATGGCAAGATTCATTGCGGCTGTGGTCTGTGTAAATATGGTAGGAAGTATAGGCTGCCTACGATTAAAGATATGAGGGAAGAATCAAGAATATATTCATTGATGGCATTATATGGGGCCGATTGATACATAATTCCGAAAAACATGGTAAATATAATTATATTATCTTTTTTAGGGAGAGTTTATGAGTTCTATTTTAAAATCATATAGATTGACACATGACAATAAGGAATTATATGCTTATGTAGAAAAGCTGAAGGCACAAGGATGGCAATATAATATATCGGAGGGCGGTTGTATTTCGCCAGATAGGTCAACAATTTTTGTGGATTTTCGTGATCCGTATTATGGACAATTGATGTGTCGTTCTGATGAGAAGAAGAGTGAATATGAAAATATTGTAAATATGTTTATGGAATCAGGAGATTTTGTCGAGATTAAATAATTATGTGAGCGTAAGAAATAACTATTTGATGTGATAAGTAAAATTGGGAGAGTATGAAAAAAAGTCTGTAAATTGAGATCTTCTATGATAAGTTAATGAGAA
>OLPX01000120.1_pt1 | contig 92754 bp, 72 predicted proteins | sample 1672491 | NCBI WGS metagenome assembly OLPX01 (sample SAMEA3136692, study PRJEB25190) | human gut metagenome | biome: human gut; feature: human-associated habitat; material: faeces | place: Austria | collected 2013
TCTAATGCTGCTCTTCCGATCGTTTATTTATTTTTTATCATATACCAGAAGTCTAGAGTGTGGACAATTTAAGATTGAAAAATTCAAGAGGGTGTGTATGGAGGACTACTATAGTAGTAAATTTCAATTCCATGTGATAGAATTAAGTAAAATAGAAACAACAAAAGGAAAAGAAAGCAAGAACTTTACCGATGGCGAGATTAATTTCAGCTAGTACTTGGGAAGAAGTCAGAGAAGAATCTGAAGGAAATCATTACATGGAAAAGGCGAGGGATGAGATGATTAAGATGAGCAGGGATGAAAGTGAAAGATAATCTTCTGTTAGCGAATACAAAAATGATTAGCCAATACCGTTAAATATACACACAGTGTAGTGGTTTGAATAACGTAAATTATTTGAATATTATAAAAAGAAATCATGTGTTGGCAACCGTACGGACACGTCTGCACTTAGCGAGTGGGTTGCTGACACATGATTTCTTTTTATAATATTCCACCAATAATTTCCGTCATCAAACTACAAATCACAATATATGATTCTGTATGATCAACCGAATTGACTGATACAAATAAGGCTTCAATTCATCAACTGAAACAGGCTCCCCAGTCAAAATAACATTATAGCAAGACCCTGCGACCATCTCGATGATCATATAGATCATAACTTCCGGATGATCAAATTCATGACCAGAATTCTTCAAAAGATCCATATAGATATCATAAATATTTCTCTGGGCATCATCGATCGGTTCTACCAAGGAATTCTTAAACATTCCCCAGCTTAGATGCTTTGAGATCAGTTTTAACAGAGTCGGATTAGCATTTAATGCTCCGATGACTTGGTCAACGATAAAGATTAGTTGGTCTTCAAAATGATCAATGGATTGTTTTTGAAGTTCCTGATAGGCGTGTTTAAATACTTCTGCAGATTTTTTGGCGATTAATTTATATCGGATGTCTAATTTATCTTTAAAATACAAATAAAAAGTACCCTTAGCAACGCCAGCTTCATTTACGATATCGGAGATGGAGGTCTTCTGGAATCCCTTTTCTGTAAACAGTTGGTATGCCGTATTCAAAAGGGCATCTTGTTTCTTTTTCTTATTTAATTCGACCTTTTTCATAGTAATTTCTCCTTTCATCTTCTTTAGTATAACGAAAAAATGACCAAAAGTCAAAAACTTTCAAGAAGTTTATTGACTTTTGGTCATTTTTGGTGTATACCATTATATAGATTAAAAAATGACTATTCGTCATAAATGTAAATGGGAGGATGCTATGATACAATTTGCAAAGAAATTAGTACATCATCGAAAATTCATCGTCTTCCTGGCTTTCATTTTATTGATTCCATCAACCATTGGAATCGTGAAGACAAGGATCAATTATGACATCTTAAGTTACCTTCCAGACTCTTTGGAGACGGTGAAGGGGCAGGATATCATGGTAGATCAGTTTGGAGCCGGAGCCTATTCGATGATCATTGTCGAAGATATGAATCTTCATGACGTACAGAAATTAAAACAGAAACTAGAGAAAGTCAATCACGTTGATAAGATCATCTGGTATGATGACATCGCTGATCTAAGCGTTCCCAAAGAGATGCTTCCTGAGAAAGTAAGGAAAGTTTTCTTTAATAAGAACGCAACAATGATGATCGCAATGTTTAAAGAAACAACATCATCTGATAACACGATGGAAGCAGTCACACAGATGCGTAAGATTGTTGGAAAACAGTGCTTTATCAGTGGCATGTCAGGGGTAGTTACCGATATTAAGAACCTGGTTATGCAGGAGATTCCAATCTACGTAACGATCGCAGCAGTACTTTCTCTGATCGTATTATTTGTCACAATGGAATCCTTTGCAGTTGCTTTTTTATTCCTGTTAAGTATCGGAATGGCAATTCTTTATAACCTGGGAACGAATATTTTCCTAAGCGATGTGTCCTATCTTACAATGGCATTGACTGCGATCTTGCAGTTAGGAGTTACGATGGATTATTCGATCTTCCTTCTGCACAGTTATGAGAGTAATAAGATCAGATTTGAAGGTGACAAAGAACGTGCGATGGCACATGCGATTTCGAATACATTTAAGTCCATTACAGGAAGTTCCGTTACAACGGTCGCTGGATTCGCAGCACTGTGCTTTATGACATTTGCATTAGGAGCTAACTTAGGTATCGTTATGGCGAAAGGTGTTATTATCGGGGTTATCTGTTGTGTAACAGTTTTGCCATCATTGATCCTGATCTGTGATAAATTAATTGAGAAGACACACCATCGTTCACTGATGCCAGATCTTACGAATGCATCACACTTTATCACAAAACATTATAAAACAACGATTGTAGTATTTTTAATTTTGCTGTTCCCAGCAATTTATGGAAATAATCATACAGAGATTTACTATAATATTGACAAATCACTTCCACAAAGCTTACCAAGTAATGTGGCGAATAAGAAGTTAAGTGAAGAATTCGGAATGAGTAACATCCATATGGTCATGATCAAGAACGGCATGAGTCAGAAGGAATTAAGCAATATGCAGAAAGAAATCGATAAAGTCGACGGAGTTGAATGGTGTCTCGGAATGAACTCCGTGATCGGTTCTAGTATTCCATCTGATATGATTCCTTCTTCCATGAAAGAAATGTTGCAAAGTGATGAGTATGAGATGCAGTTTATCTGTTCAAATTACAAATCAGCAACCGAGAAAGTAAATAAACAGATCAACGAGATCAACAACATTGTGAAGAAATACAGTCCAGGTTCTATGGTCATTGGAGAAGCACCATTGATGAATGACTTGGAGACAGTAACCAATGTTGACCTTAGAAATGTAAATATCGCGTCGATCGCGGCAATCTTTGTGATTATTTTAATTGTATTTAAATCCATTTCCTTACCGGTGATCCTGGTAGCCGTAATCGAATTTGCAATCTGTGTCAATATGGCAGTTCCATATTACACGGGATTATCACTGCCGTTTGTTGCAAGTATCGTTATCGGAACGATTCAGTTAGGTGCAACCGTTGACTACGCGATCCTGATGACAAGCCGTTATCAGAAAGAGCGTATAAATGGCAAGAAGAAAATGGAAGCGATCCGTATTGCACATGAAACATCCATGCAGTCTATCATTACAAGTGGATTAAGTTTCTTCGCAGCAACGATCGGTATTGCGATTTACTCAAATATTGATATGATCAGTGCGATCTGTACTTTACTTGCACGAGGAGCTGTGATCAGTACCGTTGCCGTAATCTTTATTCTGCCGGCAATGTTTATGATATTTGATAAATTGATCTGTAAAACAACCCTCAAGATGGGTCATTTAGAATAGGAGAGCGATTGTTATGAGAAAAAGAAGATTATCGAAAGCATTAGCAATGTTTCTCGCTGCAGCTCTTACAATTCCGGCAGCAGTACCGGTAGCAGCCAGCGAGTCCACTGCAGATAAAGAAGAAACCGTATACGTAAAAACGGATACGAATGGAGAAGAGAAAACAGTTATTGTCAGTGACTGGTTAAAGAATTTCTCAGGTGAAGCAAAGATCAAAGATGCTACAGACCTGACAGACGTTGAGAATGTTAAAGGGAATGAGACATATAAACGAGGAAAAAAGGACAGTATTACATGGAATGCCAATGGAAAAGATATTTACTATCAGGGAACAAGTGACAAAAATCTGCCAGTATCCATGAAAGTCACATACTATCTGGATGGAAAAGAAATTTCACCAAAGAAACTGGTTGGTAAATCAGGAAAAGTAAAGATTCGTTATGAATATGAAAATCATTCCGCCGTAACTAAAACGATCAATGGAAAACAGACAACAGTCTATACACCATTTACAATGATCACAGCAGCAATCTTAAATACAGATAACTTCTCTAATGTCAAAGCAACAAACGGAAAAGTTATCTCCGATGGTAACAAACATATCGTTATCGGAGTTGCAATGCCAGGATTAGCAGACAGCTTAAACCTTAAGAATACAAGTATTGGGTCAAACTTCGATATTCCAGAAGATTTCGAGATCACAGCTGATGTAGAAGACTTCCAGATGACAGTCACAGCGACAGTTGCGAATTCCGATACATTATCAGAGTTTGGTTTAGATGATGCAGGAGATTTAAGTGAATTAACAGATTCCTTAAAGGACCTTGAAAATGCGACAGATAAGTTATGCGATGGTTCTGGAGATTTAGTAAAGGGAATTGAAAAATTAGTCACAGCCTCTGGAAAATTAAAATCAGGAACAAAACAGATCGCAGTCAGTTCCAAACAGTTAGCAACAGGACTTGACAAACTGGTCAATGGATCTACAACATTAAAGAAAGGAACCAGTCAGTTAGCGAAAGGAACAAGTGCTTTACCATCATCTACAGAGAAATTAGATAATGGAGTGAGACAGATTCTCAAGGAACTGCAGAATAGTACACCAAGCGAAAGTGATCAGGCAAAATTACAGTCTAACTTACAGAGTGCACAGACAGGAATCACAAAAGAATTAATGAATATTAAGACACAGACAGAAAGTGTTGGTGTGTCAGCGAAGACGTTAGGTGCATTAGCAGAGTCTATTGGAGTATCAGCAGCAGATGTTGGAAATCAGGCAGGAGCAATTGGAGAATTTATCAAGAATAATTATATTTCTCTTACAGATGAGCAGAAAGCACAGCTTACAACGATTGCAGGTTCTTTAAAGACAGATGCAGAAAACTTAGGCGGTTATGCACAATCCGTAGGAGGTCAGGCAAAGAATTTAGGAACCTACGCAGGATCTATCGGAACAAGCTTGCAAGAAACACAGACAGACCTTCAGATCGTATCAGGATGCTTAACCCAGATTCAAAATCTGCTAACAAAGACAAAGACATCCACAGCACAGTTAGAATCTGCATTAAAACAGATCGCGGCAGGAACCGGACAGTTAAAGACATCATCTAAGACACTGGCATCTTCCATCAAGAAATTAGATGAAGGAGCCAAGACGTTAAACAGTGGAACAAAAACAGCAGCAAGTGGAGCGAAGAAATTAAGTAAAGGTGCAAAAACACTGGATAATGGAATGGGACAGATGACAACAGGAATTGCAACTCTGAAAAATGGAGCTGTTACCTTGAACAAAGGAATGTTAACCTTTAGAAAAGACGGTATTGAGAAACTTGTCAATACGATCAATGATGATGCAAAAGAAATCTTAGACAGAGCTGATGCAGTGATGGATGAAGGAGAAAACTATCAGACATTTACGAAGAAGGCTAGTGGAACGAAGGGTAGTGTGAAGTTTATTATTGAGACGGAAGAACTTGAGAAATAAAGATTATTTGTTATAATGATATGTGGTTTAGGACAGGAGTTTAGGCTCCTGTCTTTTTTAGTTTGATATTACAATTTTCTACAAAAAAGTAATTGTAAATTGTATAGTAGTAAATTTCAATTCCATGTGATAGAATTAAGTAAATTAAAAAGTACAAAAGGAAAGGCAAGGAAGCAAGAATTATATCGATGGGCAAAATTAATTTCAGCCAGTACTTGGGAAGAAGTCAGAGAAGCGTGGAAGACGAGAAGGGGAATTATTAAAGTTAATATTACAAATACAAAAGAAAATTCAAAAAAATAAAGAGTTACATCAGATTGCAGATGAAGTAGAGGAAGAAGTGATCAAAATTCAACCAATTTACGAAGCAATCAAAGAGCATCCAGAAGCTGATAAAGAAGAGATTTATAAAATGTTAAAATAGAAAAATAAAATATGCGAATTTTCAACAAATCAAAAATTATAATCAGAAAATTCTTGACAAATAAAAAATCGACTCATATAATATAAACAAATATTTAACAAGTTAAAGTGATAAATCCGATGAACAAAAGTAAGTAGCTCATCAAACAGTCTTACAGAGAGTGACCGGTTGCTGGAAGGTCATAGATATGTGATAAGCGAATGGATTTGTGAGGAGCACAGAGAACTGTTTATGAAACTTAGTAACTGTCGCCGTTATCCCACGTTACGGGAACGAGATATAAAAGCTTTTTATTATCGAACAAAGCGGAGTATCTTAAGTGAGGAGAGATATTTTCTAAGATATTTTAACAAGAAGAGAAGATCAGAAGATATTTCTTGAATATGGGTGGCACCACGGTCTATCGTCCCTAGCAATAGGAACGATGGGCCTTTTTTATTTCATAAATAAAAGAAAATGTACTGCTTATGCAGAACAGTCCTATCTATAAATCATAGTATACAGATATATAAACTATGAAAAATGAAACCACGGCGATAAATTTTGATCAGGAGGCAGATATGTTATATCCGACATTAAACAAAGTTGAAGAACTATTAAAAGAATATCAGATGGTACCTGTATTTTACGAAGTACTGGCAGATTATATGACACCGATCCGTATGTTCCAGGCACTGAGAAAAGAAGGAATGCCATGTTTCATGCTTGAGAGTGTGGAAAATAAAGACCAGTGGGGAAGATATTCCTTTATCGGGATCAATCCTAAGTCAGAGATCAAGATTTCAGGAAAAGAATTAGAAGTTGACGGAGTAAAGCAGGAAGAAGAATTCAAGATGAGCTATCTAAGTGATCTGATCGAGAAATATAAATCTCCAGTTATGGAAGATTATCCAAAATTAACTGGAGGATTGATCGGATATTTTGGATATGACATGATCCGTCAGGTGGAAAAGAAATTAACAAATGTACCAGAAGATGATCTGAAGATGCCAGAATGCCACTTATGCATGTACGATGAGATCATCGCATTCGATCATTTAGCAAATAAAGCTGTGATCATCCAGAACATCCATAAAGGTGATAATATCAAACAAAAATATGAAGAATTAGAAGATAAAGCAGAACTGATCCTTCACAAGATGGAACGTCCGGTATCACTTTCCAAAGATAGATTTACACCTGCGAAGGCAGAAGTAACATCGAATCTTACAAAAGAACAATACGAAGCGAACGTAAAGAAAGCCAAAGAATATATCAAAAACGGAGACATTTTCCAGGTGGTCTTATCCCAGAGATTTGAGGTAGAGACAGATGTTGATCCATTTGATGTCTATCGATGCTTAAGAACATCAAACCCATCTCCATACCTTTACTTCTTTGATTTCATTGACTATCAGGTGGTTGGAGCTTCACCAGAGAAGTTAGTCAGTGTCTTAAATGGAATTGTAGCAACCAAACCGATCGCAGGAACGGTTCCAAGAGGAAAGACAAAAGAAGAAGATGATATGTTGGTAAGACAGTTAGTCAATGATCCAAAGGAAAGAGCAGAACATACGATGTTAGTTGATCTTGGAAGAAATGATGTCGGAAAAGTCAGTAAGTTTGGAACTGTAGAAGTAAAAAACTTTATGACCGTTGAAAAATATTCCAAAGTTACACATTTAGTCAGTGATGTACAGGGAGAATTAAGAGATGATGAAAATCCGATCAACGCACTGATGAGTGTTCTTCCGGCAGGAACATTATCCGGAGCACCAAAAGTAAGGGCCATGGAGATCATTGATGAGCTGGAAAATAAAAAACGAGGTGTTTACGGTGGAACCGTTGGATATCTTGGATTTGATGGAAATATTGATACCTGTATTGCAATCCGGACCGTCGTATTTAAAGATGGAAAAGGATATGTGCAGGCAGGAGCAGGAATCGTTAATGACTCTGTTCCAGAGAAAGAATTTATGGAGACAAAGAATAAAGCATTAGCCGTTGTAAATGCAGTGAAGGAGGCAGCAAGGTTATGATTTTAATGATAGATAATTACGATTCATTTACCTATAACGTATATCAGTACATTGGATCTTTGTATTCACAGATTCAGGTTGTAAGAAACGATGAAATAACGATTGATGAGATCAGAAACTTACAAAATCTAGAAGCACTTGTTATCTCACCAGGACCTGGATATCCAGACAGTGCAGGAATTTCAAAAGAGGCAATTAAAACATTCGGAAAAGAAATTCCAGTCTTGGGAATCTGTCTGGGACATCAGGCGATCGGAGAAGTATATGGCGGAATAGTCGTTCCAGCAAAAGAATTGATGCATGGAAAAATGAGTGAGATCACAATCAATAACAAGAATCCTTTATTTGAAGGATTAGAAGATAAAATATATGCAGCAAGATATCATTCACTGATCATCGACGATGAGACATTTCCAGAAGATTTAAAAGTTATCGGAAGAGATGAAAAAGGACAGATCATGGCAGTATGTCATAAAGAATATCCAGTCTATGGAATTCAGTTCCATCCAGAATCAATCTTAACTGAAATGGGAATGAGGATCTTAGAAAACTTTTTAACAAACATCGCAGGAATCAGACTTGGAGATTCTAAAAAGGAGGAAACTATGAGTGCAGTCAATCAGGAAACATTAAAACCATTTTTAACAAAGATCGTGGAAGGAAATCATTTAACAGAAGAAGAAGCTTATAAGGCCATGGACTGCATCATGTCTGGAAATGCGACAGATGCTCAGATGGGAAGTTTCCTGACGGGTCTTCGTATGAATCATGAAACACCAGAAGAGATCACAGGATTTGCTAAAGTGATAAGAGCAAAAGCAGCGATCGTGCCAGAAGAAACAGAAGCGATCGATATCGTAGGAACTGGAGGAGACCTTGCAAACAGCTTTAATATTTCCACAACATCTGCATTTGTCATTGCAGCAGCAGGAGCAAAAGTTGCGAAACATGGAAATAGAAGTGTATCCTCAAAGAGTGGTGCAGCCGATGTCTTAGAGGCATTAGGAGCAAAAATCGGATTAACACCAGAAGAAAGCAAAAAATGTTTGGACGAGGTTGGAGCAGCCTTCTTATTTGCGCAGACACATCACGGGTCTATGAAATATGCCGGACCAGTCAGAGCACAGCTTGGAGTAAGATCTGTATTTAATATCTTAGGACCTTTAGCAAACCCAGCAATGACAAACTACATCGTTCTCGGTGTTTATGAAAAAGAGCTGGTTCGTCCGATGGCAGATGTTATGAAGAATCTTGGAGTTAAAAGAGCCCTGATCGTATATGGAGACGACGGATTAGATGAAATCTCAATCTCATCCACAACAAGTGTCTGTGAGATTAATGGAGATGAGATCAAAGAATATACGATCGATCCAGAAGAATTAGGATTAACACTTGCCAAGAAAGAAGATATTGTTGGTGGAACAGCAGATGAAAATGCGATCATTACAAAAGATATCCTAACTGGAAAAGAACAGGGAGCAAAACGAGACATCGTTTTATTAAATGCAGGAGCAGCCCTTTATACGATCGGAAAAGCAGAGACGATCAAAGATGGAGTGAAACTGGCAGCCAAGATGATCGATTCTGGAAAGGCAAATGAGAAATTAGAACAGTTTATTGCATACACAAATGTAAAATAAATGAGGTGGAACATGATCTTAGATGATATCGTAGAAAAAAGAAAAGAACAATTACAAAGAGAAAAAGACAATATCGAGCCACAGGATATGAAAGAGATGGCATTAAATTCTAAGAATAAAAATCATGGATTTAAAGAGGCCTTAAAGAAATCTGGATTATCCGTGATCTCAGAAGTTAAAAAAGCGTCTCCATCCAAAGGTGTGATCGCAGAAGATTTTCGCCCAGTGGAGACAGCCATTGCCTATGAAGATGCAGGGGCAGCAGCCATTTCCTGCTTGACTGAAGAACATTATTTTAAAGGTGGCAGCAAATATTTTGCGGATATCAGAGCTAAGGTAGATATCCCGATGTTAAGAAAAGATTTTATTTTCGATGAATATCAGATTTATGAAGCAAAAGTCTTAGGAGCCGATGCAATCCTTCTGATCGCAGCAATTCTTTCCGAAGAAAAGATAAAGGAATTTTATGATCTGGCAAAAAGCTTAGAGATTGATTGTCTGATAGAAGTTCATAACGAAAAAGAATTAAAGAAAGTCGTTGTATGTGGATGCGATATTATCGGAATCAATAATCGAAATTTAAAAACATTTGATGTTGATCTAAATACAACAAGTAAACTTGCTCCACTTATTCCATACGAAGCAGTATTAGTTTCCGAAAGTGGAATGAAGGATGAAAATGATATGAAAAATGTCAAAGAGCAAGGAGCCGATGCAGTTTTGATCGGTGAAACATTTATGAGATCCGATAACATCAAAGAAACAATGAAACAGTTACGGAGCTGCCTATGATACAAAATCAGATCAAAGAACAAAGTCTGAAAGTGAAGATGTGCGGCATGCGCAGAAAAGAAGATATCGCATATGCAAATGAAGTAAAACCAGATGCAATTGGATATATTTTCTTTTCAAAAAGCAAGCGTTATGTCACAGGCCAGCAGGCAAGAGAACTTGATCAAAACTTAGATCAAAAGATTTTAAGTGTCGGAGTATTCGTCAATGAAACAATTGAGAAAGTTACAGAAATCGCCAATGAAGTTCCATTAGACGTGATCCAGTTACATGGCGATGAAGATGTTATTTATATTGAACAGTTAAGACAGCAGACAGATAAAGAAATCTGGAAAGCGGTCAGAGTGAAAGATACAAAAGACATCAAGGAAGCCCAACAGCTTCCAGTTGATAAACTGTTACTGGATACATTTACAGAAGAAAAAGATATGTATGGAGGTACCGGAAAAGTAATGAATTACGACCTGATTCCAAAAGAAGGAATCAGAAAACCATTTTTCATTGCAGGCGGGCTTCACAGTAAAAATATAAAAGAAATCACAAAAAAAGTTCATCCATACGGGATCGACATTTCCAGTGGAATCGAAACGGATGGATACAAAGATTTGAAAAAAATGAAAGAAATCATGCAGATAACAGGAGGAAGACATGAATAAAATAGGAAGATTTGGAGAGTACGGTGGACAGTATGTACCAGAAATTGTAATGAACGCGGTAAACGAGTTAAATGAGGCTTATGAAACATACAAAAATGACCCAGAATTCTTAGCCCAATTACGTCAGTTATACAGAGATTACGCAAACCGTCCATCTCTTTTATACTACGCAGAGAAGATGACAAAAGATCTTGGAGGGGCAAAAGTATATTTAAAACGAGAAGATTTGAATCATACAGGTGCCCATAAGATCAACAATGTATTAGGTCAGATTTTACTTGCAAAGAGAATGGGAAAAAAAAGAATCATCGCAGAGACAGGTGCAGGACAGCACGGAGTTGCTACAGCGACTGTTGCAGCATTATTTGACATGGAATGTGTTGTATATATGGGAGCAGAAGACGTGGAACGCCAGAGTCTGAATGCATACCGTATGGAACTTCTTGGAGCGAAAGTTCATGCTGTAGAGAGTGGAACAAGAACTTTAAAAGATGCTATTAACGAGGCAATGAGAGACTGGGCTACAAATATTGAGACAACATTTTACTGCATCGGTTCTGTTATGGGACCTCATCCATATCCAACGATGGTTCGTGATTTCCAGAAGATCATCGGAGAAGAGACAAAAGAACAGATGAAAGAAATCGAAGGAAAACTTCCAGATGCTGTATTTGCTTGTGTAGGAGGCGGATCGAATGCAATGGGAATGTTTTATGACTTTATCCCAGATGAAAGTGTCAGACTGATCGGGGCAGAAGCAGCTGGAAGAGGGATTGATACATTAGATCATGCAGCAACGATCGCAAAAGGAAGTAAAGGTATTTTTCATGGAATGAAGAGTTTGTTCTTACAGAACGAAGAAGGCCAGATCGATCCTGTATACTCTATTTCAGCAGGACTTGATTATCCGGGAATCGGACCAGAACATGCACATCTTCATGAAATCGGAAGAGCAGAATATGTGAGTATCACAGATGAACAGGCAGTCAAAGCCTTTGAATATTTATCCAAAACAGAAGGAGTGATCCCAGCGATCGAATCATCTCATGCAGTTGCAGCGGCAATGGAGATCGTTCCAACAATGAGTAAAGACCAGTCAGTCGTTATCTGTCTGTCTGGCCGTGGAGACAAAGACGTTTATCAGGTAGCAAGATACAGAGGAGTGCAGTTAGATGAAAATTAGAGAGACATTTGAGAATAGAAAAAAGAATGGGCAAAAAGCATTAGTAACTTACATCGTATCTGGAGATTATGGGTACGAAACAACAAAAGAAAATATCAGAGCTATGGTAAAAGCAGGAGCAGATGTGATCGAGATCGGTATTCCATTCTCAGATCCGATCGCTGAGGGTGTTGTCATTCAGGAAGCCAGTCAGCATTCACTTGCAGGTGGTACAACATTAAAGGGAATCTTTCAGATGGTAAAAGAATTAAGAGAAGAGATCAAAGAAACACCATTTGTCATGATGATGTATCTCAATACGATCTATCGTTTTGGAACCGAAAGATTCTTTGATCTTTGTAATGAATGTGGGATTCAGGGCGTCATCGTGCCTGATATGCCATACGAAGAAAAAGACGAGATTCAGGGCGTGGCAACAGCTCACGAAGTTGACAATATCAGTCTTGTAACACCGACATCTCATGACCGTATCGCAATGATCGCAAAAGAAGCAGAAGGATTCTTATACTGTGTATCCTCCATCGGAGTTACAGGAACAAGAAGAAAATTTACAACAGATTTTGATGAATTCTTCGGTGTGATCAAGAAGAATGCAACAATTCCTTGTGCAGTGGGATTTGGTATTTCAGGACCAGAACAGGCAAAGAAAATGAGTACATACTGTGATGGTGTCATTGTCGGAAGTGCGATCGTCAAATTGATCAGTCAATATGGTAAAGAAAGTTCTGAAAAGGTTTATGAGTTTACAAAGAGCTTAAGAGATGCATTAGATGAATAAAATGATCGTCAAATGATATTACGTGAAAATTACAGCAATCAGCGAGGGTTGTTGTAATTTTCTGCATTTTTTTGTAAAATAAAACTAATGGCAAAGAAAGGAAGAGACAGATCATGTTATCAAAAGAAGTAGTAGAATTATCGAAACAGCATTCTATTATCCGTGATATTTTCGAATATGGAATGAAGAGAGCAAAAGAAGTCGGAGCAGAAAATGTATTTGATTTCAGTATCGGGAATCCAAGTGTTCCAGCACCAAAAGAAATTGATGAGACAGCACTTCGCCTGTTAAAAACAGCAGATCCAGTGGATATTCATGGATATACAAGCAATGCTGGAGTACTGGAAGTAAGAGAAAACATTGCCAAGTCTTTAAATAAAAGATTTGATACAAATTATACAGCAGCGAATATTTTTATGACGATCGGAGCGGCAGCAGCCCTTGGTATCTGCTTTAAGACATTAGTTGATGGGCCAGAAGATGAAGTTATCACATTCGCACCACATTTCCCAGAATATGCAGTATATGCACAGGGAGCAGGATGCAGATTAAAGGTCATTTCTGCAGATATCAGAGCATTCCAGATTAATTTCGAAGAATTAGAAGAAACGATCAATGAGCATACCAAAGCAATCTTGATCAACTCTCCAAACAACCCATCCGGAGTTGTTTATTCCAGAGAGACGATTGAGAAATTAGCTGCATTATTAGAGAAGAAACAAAAAGAATATGGACACAGCATTTACATCATTTCCGATGAACCATACAGAGAGATCGCGTATGATGGATTTGAAGTGCCATATGTTCCACATTTTTATAACAATACATTAGTAGCATATTCTTTTAGTAAATCCTTATCACTGCCGGGAGAACGTATCGGTTATATCGTAGCACCAAATGAGGCAGAAGATTTTGAACAGTTACTGCCAGCGTTTATCGCATCTGCACGTTTACTTTCTTACGTCTGTGTGCCAACCTTATATCAGAAAGTTGTTGGAGAATGTGTAGATTTAACTTCTGACCTTTCAATCTATCAGAAGAACAAAGATTTATTCTATAATGCATTAGTGGATATGGGATATGAATGTGTAGAACCAGGTGGAGCTTTCTATTTATTCCCGAAAGCATTAGAAGAAGATGCCAATGCATTTTGCGAGAAGGCGAAAGAATATGATCTGTTGATCGTACCTGGGGACAGCTTTGGATGCCCAGGATATGTGCGTATTTCTTACTGTGTACCAACAGAACGAATCGAAAAAGCCCTTCCATTATTTAAGAAACTGATCGATGACTATCGCAAATAAGCCAATATAGATAAAGGAGACTTTCAATGAACAGCTGGAGAGACAATGTACGAAAAGTAGAACCTTACACACCGGGTGAACAGCCAAAAGAAGAAGGTGTGATCAAGTTAAATACAAATGAAAACCCTTATCCGCCATCCGATAAGATCAAGGAAGCGATGAGCGGGATCAAGAATCTGCGCAAATATCCTGATCCTGCAGCAGCTAAATTAGTAGAAGCGATCGCTTCTTATCATGGATTTAATAAAGAAGAAGTATTTGTCGGAGTTGGATCTGATGATGTGCTTGCCGTTGCATTTATGACATTTTTTAACGGTAAGAAACCAATCTTCTTCCCAGATATCACATATTCCTTTTATCCTGTATGGGCAGAATTATTCGGAATACCATATGAGAAGAAAGCAGTCAATGATGCATTTGAGATTCAGAAAGAAGATTATTACGCAGAAAATGGCGGGGTGGTATTCCCAAATCCTAATGCACCAACAGGCGCATTTTTATCTTTAGAGGTTGTGGAAGATATCATTCAACACAATCAGGATGTTGTTGTGATCGTTGATGAAGCCTATATTGATTTTGGCGGCGACACAGCGAAAGAACTGACAAGAAAATATGATAACGTTTTAGTCGTTCAGACATATTCCAAATCAAGATCTTTAGCAGGACTTCGTATCGGATATGCGATCGGTAACAAGGAACTGATCAAGGCAATGAATGATGTGAAATATTCCTACAACTCTTATACGATGAATGAGCCATCTATTGTTCTTGGAACAGCTGTCTTAGAAGATGAAGAATATTTCCAAGAGACAAGAAATAAGATCATTGATACAAGAGAATGGTTCCAGATTGAGATGAGAAAGATCGGATTTAGTTTTGCAGATTCCAAAGCAAACTTTATCTTTGCGACACATGAAAGCGTACCTGCCAAAGAGATTTTTGAAGCAGCGAAGAAAGCAAAGATTTATGTCCGTTATTTTGATCAGCCAAGAATCAATAATTATTTAAGGATTACGATCGGTACGAGAGATGAAATGGAAACATTACTTGACTTCTTAAAAGAATTTACAGCAACAAAATAGAGATTGAATAAAAAAGAAATTTTGAAAAATAAATTTCTTTTTTTATTGCAATTAACTGGAAAATATTGTATGATGATATGGAAATTATTTACATATGAAGACGAGTGAGGGAAACAAATAAAATGGGGTTATGGCATGCGTTTTCATCCACAGAAAAGGAGAAGACCATGTTGAATGAGAAAGAATTTTATCAGTATGTAGAAGCGAATATTTTAAACTATCTTCCAGAGATGGAAGGAAAGAAAGTTATGGTGCAGAGGGTTAAGAGGAATAATCAGATATCGATGATGGGGTTGTCGATCGGAGAGACCAAGAATTATCTGGTACCAGTGTTGTATCTGGAGATATTTTATCGAAATTATTTAAGGGGACAGGAATTATCAGATACGATGAAAGATATCGCCAGAATTTATCGAGGACATCAGGTTGGATTTTATCTGGATGAGGATAAAGTTTCAGATTATGAGCATATTAAGAAGAATCTGTTTTATCGTGTGGTTAATTATGAGAAGAATAAAGAGATGTTAAAGTATACACCATACGAGCGGTTCTTAGATCTGGCAGTTACATATCGTTGGGCAGCATACCGGAATCATGACGGGATGGCGAGTGCATTAGTGAGGAACAAAGAGTTGCTGTTATGGGGTGTGACAAAGGAACAGATGATGAAGGATGCAAAGGAGAACACGGAGAAGATCTTCCCACCAGTGATGCGCAAGATTCAGTCTGTGATACCAGTAAAAATCACGGATATGGAGATTCCATTGTTTGTATTATCAAATGGAGATTATATGAATGGAGCATCCGTCATGCTTTATAAAGATCCACTGAGAGATTTCGCGAATTATATGGGACATGATCTTTATATTCTTCCAAGCAGTATTCATGAAGTGATCCTTTTACTGGATGATGAATATGTGCAAAGTTCAGAGGAACTACGAGAAATGGTTAGAGAGACAAACCGTATGGTTGTGGATCAGGAAGAAGTTTTATCAGATCACATATATCATTACGACAGAGAGAAAGATGAGATTAGAATTGCCAAGTAATAATTTGTAACGTATAATAGTTCATTAAGAGATGGAAAATGGTATGAAAATTCAAGAATATACTAATTACATCAGGGAGTGAAAAAATTATGAAACGTTGGGAAATTTATCTGGATATTATCATGGAACTGTTGGTCATATTAGCAGGTGCATTGCTTTTGATCTTTGTATTACCAAAAGCAATCGTATTTTTATGGCCATTTGTAGCAGGATGGATTATTTCAATGATGGCCCACCCAGTGATCGAATATCTGGAGAAGAAGGTAAAATTACCGAAGAAGTTCGGTTCTGCGATCTTGATCGCGGCAGTTATCACAGGAATCATAGTGGTTCTTTATTTTGCAGTCAGAGGTATCGCACTGCAGGTCATCGGATTTATACAGGATGCACCAGATATCCGTCATGAGATCATGAGACAAGGAATGATCTTTCAGAAGAAGATAGAGCAATTTTTAAGTATTCTTCCACCATCTTTTGGAAAACAGTTTGATCAGTGGAGCGGATCGATCGGAGAGCTTTTCAAGAAAGCGGCATCTTCTGCAGGAGATTATGGGGTAGCACATGCAGGTGGTGTTGCAAAGGGTGTGACAAGCGGTCTGTTAGGGCTTGTTGTTATGTTATTTGCAGCTTATATGTTTTCACTGGAACGAGAAAAACTCATAGCATGGTATGAAAAATGTATTCCAGGATTTGTGAAGCATAAGATCAATGTATTTATGAAGAACTCAGTTGGAGTCTTAGTAAGTTACTGCCTTGCGCAGTTAAAGATCATGATAGTGATCATAGCGATCCTTTGGATCGGATTTTTTATTGCAGGGATTGGACATTCTTTTATCTATTCGGTATTAGTAGGAATTGTCGATATATTTCCAATCCTTGGAACAGGGACTGTGATCATTCCATGGGCAATATTTAAGCTGATCACAGGAGATATCAAAACAGCAGTTATCTTACTGATCATTTATGCGATCTGTCTGGTATTGAAACAGGTCTTACAGCCAAAGATGATGGGAGACAGTATGGGAATCTCAGCACTGACAACGATCTTTTTGATCTACGTTGGTCTGAAATTCGGAGGATTAGGAGGAATGTTATTAGCCCTGATCCTTGGAATGTTTGTGATCAATTTATACCGATTAGGAGTGTTTGACCGTAAGATTGCATTTTTTAAACGAAGATTTGAGATGCTTACGATCAACAGTGAGGAAGAAGAAAAGGAGAACAAGAAAGAATGAGTTATGCAGATCAGGTATTTATATCTATGTGCGAAGATATTTTAGAGAATGGAACTAGTACAGAGGGAGAGAAAGTCCGTCCGCACTGGCCAGATGGAGAGTCTGCCTATACGATCAAACAGTTTGGTGTTGTAAATCGTTACGATCTGTCCAAAGAATTTCCAGCATTGACTTTAAGAAAGACATATATTAAGTCAGCTATTGATGAATTATTATGGATCTGGCAGAAGAAATCAAATAATGTAAATGATCTGAAGAGTCATATCTGGGATGAATGGGCAGATGAAGATGGTTCGATTGGAAAGGCTTATGGATATCAGATGGGTGTAAAGCACCAATACAAAGAAGGAATGATGGATCAGGTAGATCGTGTGATCTATGATCTGAAACACAACCCATACAGTAGAAGGATCATGACAAATATTTATGTCCACCAAGATCTTCATGAGATGAATCTTTATCCATGTGCGTATAGTGTGACATTTAATGTAACAAAGAAACCAGGACATGATAAGCTCACATTGAATGCAATCTTGAACCAGCGTTCTCAGGATATTTTAGCAGCAAATAACTGGAATGTTGTACAGTATGCAGCATTAGTTTATATGATGGCACAAGTATGTGATATGGAACCAGGAGAGTTAGTTCATGTGATCGCAGATGCACATATTTATGATCGCCATATTCCAATCATCAAAGAGATGATCAAACGAGAGACATATCCTGCACCGAAAGTAACGCTTAATCCAGAAGTCAAAGATTTCTATGAATTCACAACAGATGACTTTAAAATCGAAGACTATCAGGCAGGAGAACAGATCAAAGATATTCCGATCGCAATATAAGAAGGAGAAGGTAAGATGAATCTTATTGTAAATGCAGATAAGAACTGGGGAATTGGAAAGAACAATGAACTTTTAGTCCATATTCCAAATGATATGAAGATGTTTCGTCAGATGACAACAGGAAAAGTCGTTGTCATGGGAAGAAAAACATTAGAAAGCTTTCCAAATGGAATGCCGCTTCCAAAGAGAACGAATATTGTATTAACGCATGATAAAGACTACGATGCAAAAGGAGCGATCGTAGTTGGAAGTAAAGAAGAATTGTTAGATGAGCTGGAAGAATATAAGGACGAAGATATTTTTATCATCGGTGGAGAAAGCATTTACCGCATGATGCTTCCTTATTGTGATACAGCTTATGTTACAAGAACAGACTTCGCATATGATGCAGATACTTATTTTCCAGATCTGGATGAGATGCCAGAGTGGAAACTTGTGAAAGAGAGTGAAGAAGAGACTTACTTTGATATTGAATATCAATTTCTTGTATATCAAAAATAATTCACTCTTTCAATGAATATTTTAAATATCAACTGCTCCGGGACCCATTCGCATTCGGATTCTCACGTAGCTGTACTAAGCTCATGAATGATCTTACGATCATCCATTCGCTAAGTGCAGACGTGTTCATACGGTCCCGGGGCAGTTGATATTTAAAATATTTTAGCTGTAGGTTATTAGCAGAAGCAAGGTATGGAGTGTGGGGCTTTGGAATATATGTTATAATGAAACCGATTAAGATAAATGATTGAAGTTTTGGAAAGGATGAGAATTAATGAATCGATCAAAATTGAAATTAACTACGATAATTGCATTGACAGCGTTTACAGTTGCTGTGATTCCAGTTTGTTTACAGAGAAAATCTGCGAATGCAGCTTCGAAATATACTTATAAAAAAGGCTTTACTTATGAGAAGATTTCTCCGAACATTGAAAAGAGGATCACGGGAAAATCTTATCGTAAGAATAATAATATTAAATTGTCTGATTTAAGATATGTACAGGTTCTTCATTATGGTTTTGATGGGAAGGTAAAAGAGGGTGAGCTGATCGTTAACAAGAAGATCGCGAAGAAAACGGTCAAGGTCTTTTATGCTCTTTATCAGAAGAAATACAGAATTGAGAGAATGAGATTGATCGATGATTATGGTGCGAATGATGAGAAGTCTATGGCTGCAAATAATACCTCTGCGTTTAATTATCGTGTGATCAGTGGAACGACGAAACTTTCCAACCATTCTTATGGAATGGCTATCGATATCAATCCAAGGATCAATCCGTGGGTCAAAGGAAATAAGGTATCACCGGCAAATGGTAAGGTGTATAAACAGAGAAAGACGTCAAAATGTAAAGGAAAATATAAAAGATATATGATCCATAAGAATGACACAGCTTATAAGATCTTTAAGAAATATGGATTCAGCTGGGGTGGTAAGTGGAGAAGCTCTAAGGATTATCAGCATTTTGAAGTGAATAAATAGAAATGAATCAATAGTTGATCATCAAAAACCCGCTCTCGCTCGGATTCGCACGTAGCTGTACTAAGCTCTTGGCAGGTCTTGCGACCTACCACTCGCTAAGTGCAGACGAGCTCATACGGTTTTTGATGATCAACTATTGATTCTGGAAGGTTGTTGGCTATAACATGTATTGGTTTAAAGATTTAACATAATTGAACTGCGAATATATGTTTATCAATATATAATTAATAAAAGAAAGGAGGCAGTAGGAAGAGATGAAGAATCTAAATATTCCTGTTGGGATTTCGGATTTTGAGAGAATTCGAGAGTTGAATTATTATTATGTGGACAAGACCGGATTGATCAAGACGTTGTTACAGGGTGAGATGGATCAGGTGACGTTGATTACGCGGCCTAGGCGGTTTGGAAAAACGATGGCGATGAATATGTTGAACAGTTTTTTGGATATCAGGAAAGATAGCAGACATTTGTTTAAAGGACTTGAGATATTTGATGAGGTCGAGATTTGTGAGAAATGGATGAATCAGTATCCGACATTATTTTTGTCTTTTAAGGATGTAGATGGAACTACATTTGAGAATGCGTTTAATTTTTTGAAATTTATTATATCTGAAGCATGTAAACAACATGTATACTTGTTGGATAGTGATGAGATAGATGAAGGGGATAAACTGGTATTTCAAAAATTAAAGACTTGTAGTGCAAGTATGATGGAAATTCAAAGTTGTATATTAAGAATTACCAATATGCTGAAAAGTTATTATAAAAAGCCAGTGATCCTTTTAATTGATGAATATGATGTTCCAATTGCAAAAGCAAGTAGTAATGGTTACTACAAAGAGATGTTAGAAATTATGAAAGGTTTGCTTAGTACAGCCTTAAAAGATAATTCCTCATTAAAGTTTGCAGTGATCACAGGATGCCTAAAGATTGCCAAAGAAAGTATTTTCACTGGAACAAATAACTTTGTATCAGATACGATTTCATCCACAAGATACAATGAATATTACGGATTTACACAACAGGATGTAGATAAGCTTTTAGCAGATGCGGAGATTGAAGAGAAAGCGGATCTGATTAAAGAATGGTATGATGGGTATAATTTTGGAGAGTTTGAAGTTTATTGTCCATGGGATGTCATGAATTATCTAAGAGATCTTCAAAATGATCTGAATGCAAGACCAGTCAGTTACTGGAAGAATACCAGTGATAATGCGATCATCCGTTCATTTATTGATTATACGGGAGCTGCTATACGAAAAAAACTGGAAGTGTTGATCGCAGGTGGAAGCATCTGCCAGAAAATAGAAGAAGACCTCACATATGATTATCTACATTCATCAGAAGATAACGTATGGAGTATTCTCTATCTTACTGGATATCTTACAAAAGTCGGAGAACGTGATAAGGATGGTCAGATAGAATTAAGAATTCCAAACAAAGAAGTAAAAGAAATTTTCGAATCAACCGTAAGGAAATGGTTTGAAGACAGTGCAAGAGTTACGAATCGGAAAGATTTATTTGATGCAGTGTGGAACAAAGATGCGGATAAGGCAACAAAAGAAATCAGCACATTACTGCGAATGACGATCAGTTATTATGATTACCGAGAAAATTTCTATCATGCATTTCTTGCAGGAATCTTTGCAGGAGCAGGTTATAGTGTAGAGTCGAATAGAGAGCATGGAGAAGGACGAAGTGATATTGTAATCTACAATGATGTAACAGGACAAGTTGCAGTATTTGAAGCAAAGTATTCAAGGAAATTAGAAGATTTGGAAAAAGACTGTCAAAAGGCGTTAGATCAGATCAACACAAAGATGTATGCAAAAGAGTTTGAAGATGCTTATGAGGAAGTATTGTGTTATGGAATTGCTTTTTATAAAAAGCGGTGTTTGGTGAAGAGTAAATAGAATAAGAAATGAAAAAAAGCTCCACAAGGATGAACTTTGTGGGGCTTTTGTTGTATCTAAGATTTCATAGAATCAATAAATTGAATTAAAGCACTTACTTGATGAGATTTTAAACCATCGAGATCAATCATTGTTTTAGGATCATCATGTTTCCTGCCAAGAAGATAGTCCGTAGAACAATGATAGAGATAGGAAAGAGCCAAAAGCTTTTCCGTAGAGGGGGTTCGTTCGCCAGTTTCGTATCCAGAAATAATAGATGGCGAAACATGTAATTGATCGGCAACATATTTTTGTGAATAGTGGTATTTTTCACGCTGTTCTTTCAGCTTCTCTGGTAGACCTTTGATCATGGTTGGACACACCTCCTATTAAAATAATAGTTACATACAAAAAATAACTATGGGAGTTATAAAAATTCACTTAAAGTGTTGAAAGAAAATACTGAAAGTAGTAAAATGTGAATTAAGTAAAGTAGGAAATTTAAAAACAGAGAGGACGTGGAAGAGGATAAATAAAGAAGACAGCAGATGTAGTTTTGTTAAAAGAATGGGGGAGAAGTAAATGAAGAAAAGAAAATTAACAATCTTGGCATTATTATGCTGCATTATTATGGGAGTATGTGCAATTCCAACAAAACCAGTTCAGGCACATCGTATCTGGAAGAAATATACGAAAGTTGCTAGTGGTACATACAATCTTGATTATGAATATTATAGTGAAAAACAAGGATTACAAGAATATGTAACACTAAAACTAGGGAAACGTTTTGTCTTTGGTGGAGCTGTAAAAAATACAAGAACTGGAAGAATTTATCCAGCTGACCCATTAAAATTAAAATTCGCAAAGAAATGCAAATTCTACAAGGAAACAGATAATGGAACCCGCAGAATCAGTAAGAGTAAAGCAAACAAAATTTTAAAGCAAACAAAGTATCAATGCTATGTGACATTGGACAAGTTTCATGTGAAGAAAAATAAAGTTGATAAGGTGTATTTGATTTGGTACTAGGGAAGATCAAAAAGGTAATAAATAAAAGATTATAAATAAGGGATTGGAACTTAGAAGTTTAAGGACCAATCCCTATTTTGGATAAAAAGAGAACAGCTTATAAAAATATTCAATCATGTATTAAGTGGAGGCAAAAATGAAGTGTTCAAATTGTGGCAGGGAAATCAAAAAAGAGGAAAGGTTTTGTCCATATTGCGGAAGTGAAAATAAAAAGACAAAGAAGAAAAATAAATGGCTTACAGGAGTAATGGGACTAATTGTCGTTTGTATTATTTTGGGGATAGTAGCGGGAGCAATGAATTCAAATAAAAAAGAAGATGCAAAAAAAGATACAGCATCTAACACAGAGAAAGCAACAGAAAAACAGACAACTGCAGCGAGTACGAAAACTGCTGCAAGTACAGAAACAGCTAGTACAAAACAGACGAAAAACAACACACAAGATGCAGATGATCAACAAGATGAAACAGAAAATTCAGAATATATATTACCAGAAAGTGATACAAGATACGTAGATCAAGATGAGATTGATCAGTTAACAAAAAACGAAGTACGTCTGGCAATTAATGAAATTTATGCAAGACATGGAAGAATTTTTGAGAATAGTGAACTTAGAGAATATTTTGAATCAAAAGACTGGTATGATGGAACGATTGAACCAGAAGATTTTGATGAAGATGTTTTAAATCAATATGAAAAAGCAAACGTTAAATTATTAGCAGATAACAAATAATATAAGAATTATTTTTGTTTACAATAAGATTAGATTTAAATAATAAGAGGTAGAAGTATGGAATCAAAAAATACAAATATTGAAAAAGCAAAGGAAGAATATATCTTTGATTTGCTTGGTGGTAAAATAGAGTTTACACGAAAACAGAAAAAATTTATTGAGTTACGTTCATATTATGAAGGAGAAGCCGATAAGATGAGTCGGAAATATGCGAACTTGATGAAAGGGTGGGATTGGAGCGAATTTGTGTCATCTGGTATACAGTTTGGATATGAAATTATTGAAGCAGAAATCAGTAATATACATAAGCTGCTAGTAAGAAATGGATTATACGATATATCATTGCAAGGCATTAAAGATGATTTTCATGAAATTGTTTTAGAACCTTGGGATGAAGTCGCAGATGCAGCCTTAGAAGTTGTGAACAAAACAAAAGAAACATATAATGAGATGGTACAGGCAAGAGAATTAAGAAAAGCAACAAGATCACAAGTTGTGGGTGGAGGTTTTGGTGTAAAAGGAGCTGTAAAGGGAATGGCATTTGCAGGTGCAGCAAATGCTGTTACAGGATTAGGGCATAGTGTAGCAAATTCTATTGGAAATCATAATACAAAAGTGCAGCTTCAGAAAATGTGTGAGCAAAATTATCGAGATCCGGAATTTCAAAGTACAGTAAAAGATACAATTGCAAGATGTATTGGAAATGTATGGGCTATACTATTTGCATATAATCAAGATGAATATGAAATGGTAGGTGATGATGAGGACCGTACAAAAGCATTTCGATTGCTAGATAATATAGCGATTATTCCAAAAGAAGATCAAAAGAATATATTAAGAGAAGTATTTCAATTAGATCCAATAAATCCAGAAATTTATTTAAAAATTATGAATTTGGGAGATCAATATCTTAGAGAACTGAACATTATTTCAAAAAAATTAGGTACTTACAGAGTATTTAATATGATTAAAAGAATTTTTGTTGAAGATTTAGCAGGAAAATTAAATGAAAAGGCAAATACTTATCGTGATGCAAAATCAGCAATACAGCAAGTTGAACAAGAGCGAAAGAAACTGGAGTATGATGAAAAAACAGGGGATAATGAGCAATTGCTGATAGATAAGAAACAGGAGTTGTTTGAAAAAGAAACAACAGTAAGAGGTGTTTGTTATAATGACTTGGAAAAGGCAGAAAAAGTAAGAAATCAGCAAAAAATTGCAGGAGATGTAGTGGCTGCAATGCAGGAACTCTCATATGAAGAATTACTGCAGAAACGAGAATTGTTAAGAAAATATAATCAAGATCCAGTTGACTCAATTAAAGAAGAATGGGAAAAATTCGAACCATATTTTGAAAAATTAGATAAAGAAGAAAAAACATTTCAAGGTCATTTATATGAAACAGTGGAGCAGTGTCAAAAAGCTGAAAAGGATTATGAAACATTAACAAAAGAAATTGATCTTAAAGATATTACATGGGAAAAAGCAGATCAATATATAAAGAACTTATCAGATCAGATGGAATATGATGAAAATGTTCGTAAAATCTTTTTAGATAAACTAGAAAAGATAAGACAGAATTTTGAAGAAAAACATTTAGAAAAACAGATTATTGAAAAATATGGTGAAATAGATGTATCAGGAAATGATCCAGAAAGTTTAGCAAAATACAAGAAGATTCTTAATCAGATTTACGAAGAATTTGGTGAGAATGGAACTTGTCCACAAATTGAAAGATTACAACAAGCAATCAATGAGTCAGAATATTATATAAATCTTGCAAATCAAGAAAAAGTGGACACAGTTGCCACAGCAGCAGGAGCAACAGGAAAAAGTGTTGGATATGTAATTGGTGGTATAATTGCGGTATTATTATGCTTTAGATTTATACCATCACCGTTTTGCTGGATTGGACTTGTTATTATTGGGATTGTAGTTAAGGAAAGTATAGGAGATAGAATAACAGATGTGTCCAATTCTGTATCAAAAAATAAACGAATTGATGAAGCAAAACAGAAAGTGAGAGCAAAACACAGCAACTATTCCAATCATAGACAACAGGAGAATGTAAATGTGGATGGTGACACAATATTTTGTACAGAATGTGGAAAGAAGATAAATGTTGAAGCAGCATTTTGTCCACATTGTGGCAAAAAGAATGCTCATCAGAAAGACAATAATTAGGAAAGTATAGATTAAGAGAAAATATATTCATTTCAGGTAGCTATTTTTTTAACTGAAAATCAATACTGTATAACGTACAAAAATAGTAGTGATCTGAATAATGTGGATTATTTGAATATTATAAAAAAGAATATGTATCTGAAACCGTAGGAGCTCGTTGGTGCTTAATGAGCAGTGACGATTTATCGTCGCTGTCGAATTTAGCATCCATTACGTGCGAGTCGAGCGAGAGCGCGTTTCAGATACATATTCTTTTTTATAATACTCTACCAATAATTTACATTATCAAATCAATTCAATTCCGCAATCCGACTAACCCCAACATAGATCTCACTGATCTTATACCAAGTAGGGTAATCAACAATTCCAGTCTGTGGCAGTCCAAAAATATTCTGGAATTTCCGAACAGCATTCGCAGTAGATTCTCCATAAACACCATCCACAGCAATCGTAGGCAGAGAAGGATAATCTTTAGCAATACGATTCAATTGTTGTTGTATTTGTCGAACCTTATCTCCTCTGCTGCCGATCGTCAGATCATATCCCGGCCAGGAAGAAGGAATTCCTGAAATCTGTTCTGCGGTATTGATGTACATACTCTCTCCATAATAATATCTCAAGATCTCAATCGGAGCATATCCCTGATCACCTAAGTATTTAGAGCCCCACTGTGTCATCCATTCGGGACAAGACACCTTCTTCCCATCACAATACTGCGTAAGGATCGGCTGTCTCACATTTGGACGTGACAGATAATCCGCAAAAATCTCATCAACGATCGTATTAATAGAATTATAAGTTGTCTTTCCAGGAATGAATTTATGATCATAAGCTGTAGAAGATGTGATTGTAAAATCATGCCCTTTATTTCTATACCATTCTGTATACACACGATTCAAAGTAAATGACATGATCGCAAGAATATTTGCTTCAAGCGTTGCCCTTGGCCATGTGGAATAAATCTCACAGGCGGCAACATTTTTGATGTAATCTTTATAGCGAACATAATAATTCTGCGCAGTTTTATCACCGACAGGACCATCATGAACAATAATATATTCAGGAATCACAACCCTGCTTAAAACGATCTCACCACTTTCGTTGACTGGCTTGATCTCAGATTCCGCAATCTTGGGAGGGTAATTACCCCATAAGGTATGCGGACCGATCACGATCGGGTGTTCTTCTGTTGGAGTGTGGGTTTCTTCAGGAATCATGGAAACAGGCTGCAGGCCTTCCACACCAGAAAGAATCTGTGCACCTGAGATCGTGACAGGTTTATATTCATCAGAATGTATTTTTAGATTATATTCAGAATAAGGCTGATTTTCACTCGGAGACATGCTGTATTCCACGGGAGGAGCAGGGAGGTCAACGACAGGTGTCTGCCCATTTTCATCAGTAGATACAGTCTCAAGAACAGAATCAGGATCACCAGTATAAGAAATCTCGATCGTAGCGTTAGGGATTGGGACGGCTCTTTGTCTTGAAGTTACCTGTATTTTTAACTGTCCACGATCGACAAGATTGTTAGTTTGTATTTCTGGCATAAAAATATCCTCGGAAGATCTTTTACTCTCACTATATGAGAAAATATGATATAATGTGCACAAGTAGTGTAAAAATGTATGCCAAAGAAATAAAGGAGGCCATTATGCAGAAAGATTTTATATATGAGAATTATCTAAAAATGCCAGATGATCTTGAATTTGAGCAGGCGATGAAGGTTTATGAAGAACTGTTAGAAGAGAATCTTGAAGAAGATGAGATCTATGACAAGTTATGGGATCATGCACTTCATTGTATGATCGATTATGGAAGCCTCCGCGCACATTGGAAGATCACACCGAAGACAGACAGAAGCAATGATGATAGGACAGTGATGCACGATAGCGTGATCCATTCTTTAGATGAATTGGCAGCATATACAAAAGAGCATGGCAAAGAAGCAAAATGGAGAGAAGAACTTGGATATCAAAGAAAAAGAATCGGAGATTTTGCATGTTATGTTTCTTTGATCTATGGAGTATTTGCAAGGTAAAATATGATGAGAATGTCAAAAGTAAATTTTGCCAGATAAAACGATCAGTAAGGAGGACATTATAAGATGGCAAAGAAAGAACCAAAAACAAATGCAATGCGGATGCTTGAGAGAGCAAAGATCCCATTTGAAGTACATCGTTATGAATGTAAAGAATTTATTGATGGAATTACCATCGCAGATATGTTAAATGAACCATATGAAAGAGTATTTAAAACCCTCGTGACTGAAGGAAAAGGTGGAGGGTATTTTGTATTTGTCATTCCGATCGATCAGGAATTAGATCTTAAGAAAGCAGCGAAGGCAGCAGGTGAGAAGTCTGTGGAGATGATCCATGTCAAGGATATCAATAAGATTACGGGATATATCCGTGGTGGATGCACAGCGATCGGGATGAAGAAAGACTATCCAACAGTGCTCGATGAAAGCGCCAATGCACAGGAGAAGATCATTGTAAGCGGCGGTAAAAATGGAATCCAGATTGAACTTACGACCGAAGATTATTTAAAAGCCTGCAAGGGAAAAACGGCAGATATTACATTGAGGTAGGGAGTAGAAGTTATGATAGATGAAATCTTAAAATATAACAAAGAATTTGTAGAAGAAAAGAAGTATGAACAATATAAGACAAGCAAATATCCAGACAAGAAGATTGCAATTATCACTTGTATGGATACAAGGTTGACAGAACTTTTGCCGGCAGCCCTTGGGATCAGGAATGGAGATGTGAAGATCATCAAGAATGCTGGTGGGGTAGTAAGTCATGCCTTCGGAAGTGTGGTACGAAGTGTTTTAGTCGGAATCTTTGAACTTGGGATTGAAGAAGTCATGGTCATTGGACACACTGACTGTGGAGTACAGCATATTAATAGTGATATGATGATAAAACATATGATGGATCGAGGAGTCGATGAGGAGAAGATTGAGCTGATCCGTCATTGTGGTATTGATTTTGATACATGGCTGGAAGGATTTGACTGTGTGGAAAGTTCTGTAAAAGATTCTGTGGAAATGTTGAGAAAACATCCATTGATCCCAAAAGATGTGAAGATATCTGGATATGTGATGGATTCTGTGACAGGAGAGCTTCATGTTGTAGAGCCATAGAACAACTGCAGCATTATAAATGAGAGGGATAAAAGGTATGAAAAAGATATGGAAGATCATGATCTTATGTATGATCCTTTGTTTTTTCTGTGCTGGATGCAGCAATGATGATGAAATGATCAGTGAAGATCATCCAAAACCAACGACAGAAAAAAGAACAGAGATCATCAAGCAAAAGACAACACAAAAAAAGAATGAAGTAACGGTTGATCAGGAACAATCAAAACAACAGGAAGATCGTATAAAGATCGCAATCGATGCAGGACACCAAAAGAAACAGATGAGTGAAAAAGAAGCAATCGGACCTGGTTCTGATAAGACAAAACCGATGGTATCCTCAGGAACCGAAGGTGTTGTTACAAAACGAACAGAATATCAGGTGAATTTGGAAGTTTCGTTAAAGCTAAAAAGTGCATTGATCGCGAGAGGATATAACGTATATATGATCCGTGAGACGAATGATGTGTCACTCAGCAATAAAAAGCGTGCTCTTATGGCAAATGAAAGTGGTTCAGATATTTTATTAAGGATTCATTGCAATAGTGCAGATTCTCAGTCTGCAAATGGGGCATTGACAATGAGTCCGACATTATCAAATCCATATTGCAGATCGATCGCGGCAGATAGTCAGGAACTTTCAGAATGTGTGGTAAGTACATTATGCAGAAGAACAGGGGCAGTGAATCGCGGTGTAACGCAGACGGATGAGATGACAGGAATCAACTGGAGTAAGATTCCGGTGACGATCGTTGAGATGGGATTTATGTCCAATCCAGAGGAAGATCAGAAATTATCGGATAATCATTATCAGGCAATGCTTGCAGAAGGAATTGCAGATGGTGTTGACCGATATTATGAGAGAAGAGGAGAAAAGAATGAAGAAAAATGAAAAACAGATCATCATTTCTTTAGGAGTAGCGATCGTAGTCGTAGCCATAGCACTCATCGCTATGATGATCATGAGTGGAAATAGTGATAATGGGCAATCATCATCTTTAAAAAATGCCGTACAACAAGAATCAAACGGTAATGGAAGTGATGATGTCAGTGAATCTGATGCGGGTGAATCTGTATCTGAAGAAGATGCAGGGGAATCAGGAGACAATATGACAACAGAGCAGCCAACGACACAGGAAACAACAACAGAAGAAGTTACAGAAGAAGCAACAACAGCTGCAAAAAATAATACAGCAAGCAATGTAATGGATGCGGATGATGGATATATTTTCCCAGATGCAGACACTTCTTACGTAAGCAAATCTTCCGTAAAGAAATTATCTGATGAAGAACTTCAATATGCAGTGAATGAGGTTTATGCAAGACATGGGTTAAAATTCACTAAGAAGAAGAATAAAGAGCGTTTTGAGAAAAAAGAATGGTATGTTGGAACCGTGGACGATCAGAATGATATTTCTTTGAACAAATATGAGAAAAAGAATGTTGATACCATGGCAGCAGAATTAAAGAAACGCGGACTTAGATAAAAAAGGGAGATGAAGAAGTATGTTTTGCCAAAATTGTGGAAGTGAAGTAAAAGACGACGATTTGTTTTGTGGAGAATGTGGAGCTAAGATTGAGCGCACGGAGGTACCAGAATCAGAGCCTGTAAAAAAAGAAGCGGCTCCACAGTCAGAATCAGTAAGAACAGCAGCAGGATTTAGTGATAAAGCAAAGAAGATCATCATAGCAGAAATTGCAGTTCTGGTTGTATTGATCGCAGCATTTTTCTATCTTGGAAATAAAAAAAGCAGTCCAGAATCAGCAGCGAATCAATTTGTCAAAGATTATAACAGCCAAAGATGGTCAAAGATCTATGATCTGTATAATTTTGAAGAAGATACATTTATCAATCAAGAAGCCTATGAGCAGACTATGGAACAAAGTGAGACAAAGACATTATCTGCACCAACTGGAGGATATACGGAATATGGAACTTATGCAGGACAGTACATCTACCAGACGAAAAAAGGTTCAGACACGATAACGATCCATGTAGCAAAATCAGCAAAGAAGAATTTCTTATTCTTTGATAAATATGAGGTAACAAGTATCACAGATACTTCAGCAACGATCAAGACTGTGAAATTATTTACAATGCCAGGAGTGACAGTGAAAGTTGATGGGATCGCAGCGAAAGTTCCAGAAAACACTTCGGGAAATACATATTATACAAGGATGTTTGAAGGAACACATAAGATCACATTTCATGGAGCAGACGGCTTGTTTGATCAGACAAGTTACACATTTAAAACAGGAGAAGAAAATCCATTAAGCAAAATCAAATATTCTGATTCAGCCAAAGCAGAGGCAGCGAAAGAACTAAAAAATTATCTTCCAAAGATCACAGAAGCAAAGATCAGAAATCTTGGAAATTCAGAATTGACATCTTATTTTACATCGGATCAGAAAGCAAACTCTTATGGAACAAGTCTGTGCAGATATATTTATTATTATGGACAGGATGCGAAAGCGTTAGGCAATGTAAAATTAACAAAATGTCAGGCTGTTGATGCAACATCATCTTACTATACAGTCGCAGATGGAATCCCAGTAGCAGTTCAGGGAACAAGAGGCTACAAATATAAAAATGGATGGACAGGGTCCTATGAGAAACAAACCTGTACGATCAACGGTGTGGCCAAGATGCTCAAGAAGAATGGAAAATGGGTGATCGACAGCGTTTCATACTATTATTATTAGATGCTATGATGAGAGAAGAAAAGGAGAATATATTTATGGCAAAGTTTTGTACCAAATGTGGAAGAAGACTGATCGATGGTCAGCCATGCAGTTGTACACAGACACAGCAGCCAGTACATGATATGCAGGAATCTGTACAGAAAGAAGTAAAAGATAAAGCAAAGAATTTCTTTACACAGGCACTAGAGATGATCAAACATCCAAGTACAGGATTTGTGGAAGCTGTATCAGACAAGGACAGTAAAAACGGATTGATCCTGATGGGAATTGAAGCAGTCTTAACAGGTTTATATCTATATGTTCTGTTACAGAAGATCGTATCCGCAACAATGAGCGGGATCAACAGTGTTTTCGGAACATCAAGAACGGCAGCACAGACACCTTCACTTGGAGGATTCTTTGGATATGGGATCATTATTGCGATCATCGTATCACTTGTGATCGCAGCACTTGTCATGGGATTAATGAAAGCGATGGCAGAAGCGGATATCAATTGGTTTCAAAGCTGTCAGATCGCAGGAATGAGATCTTTGGGATTAAGTCTAGGATGGATCCTTGGAATTTTAGGATTGTTTTTAGGAATGTATCAGTTCGCGATTCTTATCATTGTAGTTGGAGGAGTCCTTGGGATGATCTATATGATCGTTGCAATGATGAGCTATCCGAATACGAAGAAAGATATGATCGCGTATGTTGTGTTGATCACTATATTGGTCGCAACATTCATATCATATTTTGTTTTGAAAGAGTTTGTTTTATCATCACTGATCAACAATGGCGGGTCTACAACCAATTTTTTAAATAACATTTTATAAAGACAAAGACATTAGGAGACAGACATGATACCAAAAGACCCAGTGATGTTATTAAGCTACATCAATACACAATTACGAGATTTTTACGATTCATACGAAGACCTGTGTAAGTCACTCGATCTCGATCAAAATGAAGTAAAACAAAAGCTTTCCATGATCGGATACGAATATGATGAATCATTAAATCAGTTTAAGTAGCAGACTAGTCGAATCAATGAAAATATGTTAAAATTGTACGTAAAGGAGAACATATTTATGGAGTTGATTCGGTTAGAAAATGTAAAGAAAATATATCAGACAGGAGAGGTGATCACCAAAGCCGTAGATGGGATCGATTTTACGGTGAATCAGGGTGAGTTCGCCTTGATCATTGGCGCCAGTGGTGCAGGAAAAACTACCGTTTTGAACATTTTAGGAGGTATGGATACTGCGACCAGTGGCGCTGTTTATATTGATGGAGAAGATATCTCCAAATGGAATAAAAAACAACTGACAGGATATCGAAGAGATGACATAGGATTTGTATTTCAGTTTTACAATCTGGTGCCCAATCTTACTGCAACAGAGAATGTAGAATTGGCACTTCAGATCAGTAAGAATCCTCTGAAAGCAGAAGAAGTATTAAAAGATGTGGGACTTGGACACCGTCTAAATAATTTCCCTGCGCAGTTATCTGGTGGGGAACAGCAGAGAGTTTCTATTGCACGTGCATTGGCAAAGAATCCAAAGATCTTGCTCTGTGATGAGCCAACTGGTGCCCTGGATTATCAGACAGGAAAATCTATTTTAAAATTATTGCAGGATACCTGTCACAAGAAAGGAAAAACAGTGGTTGTGATCACACATAACCTTGCGATCGCACCGATGGCAGACCGTGTGATCGAGATGAAGAACGGAAAGATCAGCAACATTACGATAAACGAACACCCTCAGCCGGTGGAGACGATTGAATGGTAGGAAATGCGTATGAAGAAAACGGCATTACATAAAGATATATACAGAACGATCACAGGAACCCTTCCGAGATTTTTATCAATCTTTTTTATCGTTGTACTGGGCGTTGCATTCTATTCAGGAATCCGTGTGACACAAAAAGATATGCATATCACAGCAGACCACCAGTTTGATGGAAGTCGGCTGATGGATGTCAAAGTCATGGGAACACTTGGAATTTCAGAAGAGAATCTGACAGCCCTTCGGAAGTTAAAAAATGTGCAGTCGGTCGAAGGAGGACATTCTGTAGATGTGATCGCAAGGAAGCAGGGAAGTGATGAAGAACATGCGATCAAAGTTATGGGGAAGACTGATAAATTAAACCAGATAACGATCATAGATGGAAAACTTCCACAAGCATCGGGAGAATGTCTGGTAGATGAATGGTATGCCCAGCAAAATGATCTGAAAAAAGGGGATGTTTTAAATTTATCTTCTGGAAATGAAGATGATCTTAAGGATACTCTGAAAGATACAACCTATAAGATCACAGGAATCGGAAGTTCATCAGAATATCTTTCAAGATCCAGAGGAAGCACTGGCATTGGAACGGGAACGTTGTCAGGCTTTATTGTGGTGCAACCATCAGAATTTTCCTCAGATATCTATACAGAAGTTTATCTGACTGCGAAGGGAGCGAAGCAAGAGAGAGCTTACAGTGATGCTTACAAAAACAAAGTAAAACAGCTGGAAGAAGAGATCAAAGATATTTCCAAAATAGAAAATGAGAAACGGTTAAGATCTGTTCAGAAAGAAGCCGAAGAGAAGATTGACAAGAAAGAAAAGAAATTCAAAAAAGAACGAAAAAAAGCATATAAGAAACTAGATCAGGCCGAGAAAAAGCTAAAGAAGTCCAGACAAAAGATCAAAGATTCCAAAGTAAAATTAGCGAAAAGCAAGAAAGAGATCTCTGATGGAGAGCAGCAGATTAAGAATGCAAAAGCTCAGTATCAGTCAGGGATCAGACAGATTCAGAATGCCAGAAAGCAGTTAAAGACACAGAAACAAACAATTCGGTCAAAAAGCAAAGAATTAAAAACACAGGAGGCAAAGCTAAAGACACAGGAGAAGAACTTACAGACAAAAGAACAGCAGATTCAGGGTGCCATGCAGGCTGGAATGATCTCACAGGAAGAAGCGAAAGCTTCCTTAGCACAGATTAATGCAGGAAAAGAACAGATCAAGACAGCAAGAAGCAAGATTAATGCAGGGAAAAAACAGATCAGCAGGGCAAAGACAAAGATTGCAAAGGCTGAAACAACCTTGGATCAAAAAAGCAGCGAGCTAAAGAAAGCAAAGCAAACGATCAAAACAAATGAAGCAAAATTAGTATCAGCAAGAAAACAGATCACCTCCGGAGAAAAAAAGATTGCAAAAGCAGAATCAAAACTTTCATCCGGGGAGAAAAAATTAAAGAGATCAAGAAAGAAAGCAGAAAAGAAATTCAAGGAAGCCGAGCAGAAGATTGCAGATGCCAGACAGGATGTTAAGGATATCAAGAAAGGGAAATGGTATGTCTTAAACCGTGAGAAGATGCAGTCTTATGTGGAATACGGACAGGAAGCAGACAGAATTGCAGCGTTAGGACGAGTGGTACCGGTCATCTTTTTCTTAGTTGCAGCACTGGTAAGCTTAACAGCGATGACACGTATGGTTGAAGAGCAGAGAACACAGATCGGTATGATGAAAGCATTGGGATACAGTGGAGTTCATATTGCAATGAAATATGTGACCTATGCCCTCGCAGCAACGCTTAGTGGAAGTATTCTAGGGGCAGTGATCGGTGAAAAACTGCTTCCATGGATCATCATTAACGCTTATAAAATGATGTATACAGGACTGGGAGATGTCTATACGCCATTAGAGATCGAATATTCTGTGATGGCAGGTGGACTGGCGGTTGGAGTTGTTGTTTTAGCAGTATTATCTGCATGTTATAAAGAATTAAGAGAAAAACCTGCACAGCTGATGCGTCCAGTTGCTCCAAAAGAAGGAAAAAGGATTTTGTTAGAACGGATTCCATTTATCTGGAAACGATTAAGTTTTATCTGGAAAGCAACGATGCGAAATCTCTTCCGCTACAAGAAGAGATTCTTTATGACGATCTTTGGAATCGGCGGATGTATGGCATTATTACTCTTAGGATTTGGAATCAAAGATTCGATTTCAGCAATCTCAGAAAAGCAGTATGGGGAGATCATTACTTATGATTTCTCGATCACACAAAAAGACGGGATCAGCGAGACAAAGAAAGAAGATCTGATCCAGTATGCAAAGAAACAAGAACATATGACAGATTTGATAGAAGTAAGCGAATCTGCAGTGACGATCCGTGCTAATGGGAAAAAACAGGATGCAACGATGATCCAGCCAATGTCCAAAAAAGGTCTGAATGGCTATATCAGCCTTCAGGATCGAAAGAGTAAAACAAAGTATCAGTTAGATGATGATGGGATCATCTTAACAGAAAAGGCAGCGTCCCTGCTTGGTGTGAAAAAAGGAGATTCGATCAAGATCCAACGGTCTGGAGATAAACAGATCACAGCAAAAATAAGTCAGATTACAGAAAATTACATGCAACATAAAGTCTACATGACACCAAAACTTTATGAGAAACTGTATCATAAAAAAGCACAAACGACAGGTATATATTGCATTGAAAAGAATATATCTAAGAAAAAGATGCAGGAAAATGGAAAAAAGATTCTTGCAAGAGATGAAGCCTCAACACTGCATTTTTGTGCCGACGATGAGAAGACAATGTCAGATATGGTCAATAACTTAAATATTGTGGTGGTTGTTCTGATCGTATCTGCAGGACTTCTTGCATTTGTGGTATTATATAACTTAAATAATATTAACATTTCCGAGCGTAGAATGGAACTTGCAACGATCAAAGTTCTTGGATTCTATGACGGTGAAGTCGGAGCGTATGTGTATCGAGAGAATATCCTTTTAACGATCCTTGGAACGATCGCAGGAATTATTTTAGGCATTATCTTACACAAATACGTAATCTTCACAACAGAAGTTGACTTGATCATGTTTGGAAGGCAGATTTATGTGCAAAGCTATATTTACAGTATTTTACTAACAATCACTTTTTCGATTCTTGTAAATGCCTTCGTGTATTTCCAATTGAAGAAGATCGATATGGTTGAATCGTTAAAAAGCACAGAGTGACAGAAAGGAAAAGAGACTATGAAAATGAACGAATTAATGATTTATCAAGTGTTTTCACTAAGAGCATTAACAGATGGGCAGCCATCTCATGGAATTCTCGAGATGATAGACTGGATTCCACATATTAAAAAATTAGGAATGAATGCAGTATATTTTTCACCTGTATTTTCATCCAGTGATCATGGATATGATACAAAAGATTATCAGAAGATCGATGAGAGACTTGGAACCAATGAAGACTTTAAAAAGATGTGTGATGCCATGCATGAAGAAGGAATCCAGGTGATCTTAGACGGGGTATTTAATCATGTCGGAAGAGAGTTCTTTGCATTTGAAGATGTGAGAGAAAAGAAATGGGATTCTCCATATAAAGATTGGTTCTATATTAATTTTGATGGGAATAGCTGCTATGATGATGGATTCTGGTACGAAGGATGGGAAGGACATTTTGAACTGGTCAAATTAAATCTTGACAACGAACAGGTTAGAAATTATTTATTAGAATCTGTCGGAATGTGGATCGATAAATTAGGGATTGATGGATTAAGACTGGATGTTGCTTATATGTTAAACCGCAATTTCATGAAAGTGTTGGTTGACTTTGTTCACAGCAAGAAACCAGAATTTTTGATGATCGGAGAAATGCTTCATGGTGATTACACACAGCTTGTGAATTCAGAGCTGTTGGATTCTGTGACAAATTATGAATGTTATAAAGGTTTATATTCAAGTTTCAATACACACAATATGCATGAGATCGGATATTCCCTAAACCGTCAGTTTGGACCAGAAGAATGGACGTTGTACAAAGGACTTCCATTATATAATTTTGTAGATAACCATGATGTGGAGAGAATCGCAAGTCAGTTAGAGGATAAAGAGCATTTACCATTGATCTATGCAATGGAATTTGCGATGCCAGGAGTTCCGGGTGTTTACTATGGAAGTGAATGGGGAATGGAAGGAAAGAAAGAACAGGGAAGTGATGACAGCCTGCGTCCAAGAATCCATAAAGAAGATTTAGTAGAAAATGAATTAACAAACTATATTGCACAATTGGCAAAAGTAAGAGCTGGATCACCAGCTTTAAAATACGGTGATTACTTACAATTAGCGATCGCACCAGATGTTCTTGTATTCCAGAGAAGAACGAATGAAGACCGCATCATTTTTGCAATGAACTGTGGTGATGGCGAATTTACAGCACATTTTGATGCTCAGGCAGGATGCGGGATTGATCTGATCACAGGAGATTCCGTTGATTTTGGTGGGGGACTTACGATCCAAGGAAAAACAGCAATGATAATTCGAACAGAAGAGGTATCCCTTCCTTGACTTTTATGTTAAAAACATATAAAATTAAATGAGTGTGAATACACAAAAAATTGAATAAGGAGGAAACCTGTGGTTGGTATTATTATAGCCATTATCGCAACTCTGGTTATCGCAGTTCCGGTATCTGCCTATGTAGCGAATACAAGAAGCAAGAAGGCAATGGAAATTACGATCGGGAATGCAGAAGATAAAGCAAGAGAGATTATAGATGAAGCAATCAAAGCAGCAGATGCGAAGAAACGTGAAGCTTCTTTGGAAGTAAAAGAAGAAACTATAAAAGCGAGACATGACTTCGAAAAAGAGACAAAAGAACGCAGGGCAGAACTGCAGAAGTATGAGCAGAGAGTTCTTTCTAAGGAAGAGACTGTCGAGAAGAAAGCAACCGTGCTGGAACGCAAAGAACAGTCATTAACAGCCAAAGAAAAGAACATCGATACAGAGAAAGCTCAGTTGCAGGAACTGCAGGCAAAACATCTACAGGAACTGGAAAGAATTTCTGGGTTGACCTCTGATCAGGCAAAAGAGCAATTATTATCAGCAGTAAAAGAAGATGTGAAACACGAGACAGCAATGTATGTCAAAGAAATGGAGACAAGAGCGAAAGAAGATGCCCGAAAGAAAGCCAAGGAATATGTGGTAACTGCAATTCAGAAGTGTGCAGTTGATCATGTGGCAGAGACAACGATTTCGCTGGTACAGCTTCCAAACGATGAGATGAAAGGAAGGATCATCGGTCGTGAAGGACGTAATATCCGTTCCATTGAGAACGCTACGGGAGTTGAATTGATCATCGATGATACACCGGAAGCTGTTGTACTGTCAAGCTTTAATCCGGTTCGACGCGAGATCGCAAGAATCGCTTTAGAGAAATTGATCGTGGATGGAAGAATCCATCCAGCACGCATCGAGGAGATGGTTGAGAAAGCTACAAAAGAAGTCGAAACTATGATGCGCGAAGAAGGGGAAGCAGCAACATTAGAACTTGGGGTTCATGGAATCCATCCAGAACTTGTCAGACTTCTTGGAAGAATGAAGTTCCGTACAAGCTATGGACAGAATGCGTTAAAGCATTCCATGGAAGTTGCTCAGTTATCCGGACTTTTAGCAGCAGAGATCGGTGTCGATGTAAGAATGGCCAAGAGAGCAGGTCTGCTTCATGACATTGGTAAATCCATCGACCACGAAGTAGAAGGTTCTCACGTAGAACTTGGTGTGAATCTGTGTAAGAAGTATAAGGAGAATCCAATTGTCATCAATGCAGTGGCATCTCATCATGGGGATGAAGAGCCAGAATCATTGATCGCATGTCTGGTACAGGCAGCTGATGCAATCTCAGCAGCACGTCCAGGTGCAAGAAGCGAGACACTGGAAAGTTATACAACAAGATTAAAACAGCTGGAAGAGATCGCAGACTCCTTCCAGGGTGTTGATAAAACTTTTGCAATTCAGGCAGGTCGAGAAATTCGAGTTATGGTAGTTCCTGAACAAATCAGTGACGATGATATGATCTTACTGGCGAGAGATATCTCAAACCAGATCGAAGAGAATCTGGATTATCCAGGACAGATCAAGGTCAATGTGATCAGAGAGTCACGAGTTGTTGACTATGCGAAATAACAAGAAGCGATAGAGAAATCTATCGCTTTTTCCAATTTATAACGTGAGTGTCAAAAGTATAAATAAAGGAGATTTTTTATGAAAGGATACGAGAAACTAGAACAACATCTGATACATCAGGGAAAAGTTGTTGGATTTTATGAGGATATTGTAAAACTTCCAAGCGGCAAAGTTGTCACATGGGATCTGGTCAAACATAAAGGGGCAGCAGCTGTTGTTCCTGTTACAGACAAAGGAACGATCTTACTTGTAAGACAATACCGTAATGCCCTTGATCAGGAAACACTGGAAATCCCGGCAGGTGGAATTGAACCCGGGGAAACACCTCTGGAGTGTGTCACAAGAGAGATTGAAGAAGAAACAGGTTTTATTGCTGGAAAAATGACCCACCTAATGACTGTGATCACAGCCATCGGTTTCTGTGATGAAAAGATTCCGATTTATGTTGCAACTGATCTAAAGCTGTCTAAACAGCATTTGGATGAGGATGAATTTATCGATGTAGAAGAATATACAATCGATGAGATCAAAGATATGATCTTTTCTGGAAAGATCATTGATGCAAAAACAATTTCAGGAGTTCTTGGATATCTGAATATGGAGAAATAAAAGACTAGATCAGGAAAACAGAATATAAAAGACAGGCACTGCATAAGATATGACAGGAGGAAAAAATTGTGGAAAAAGAGAAATTCTTTTCAGGATTATGGATCATCATTGGGTTAATCTTTGGGAGTGTATTTACGAATTTTGTATACCAGGATTATCTCGCATATGGAGGTACCGTAAGATCACTGGTTTTAAATAATACGGATCTATATAAAGCAAGTATCAGTCTGTTTTTTTATATTTTGTTTAAAAGGGGAAAACAATATGCATTTATTTATCTGGGGGCATATCTTTTGCAACCTTGGATTTTTTTATACAGTTTTGCATTTTGTATGGCATTTTTCTTTGGATCCATGTTATCTTTGCAGATCGTGCAAATGGGCATCAAAGGACTGGTTCTTGTATTTATGAGTTTATTTCCACATTTTATCTGTTATGTGATCACCTTGCTGCTGCTGATCAAGCGAAACTTTTATGCCCAAAAAAAAGAAGAAATGCTCTATGAACAGAGACATTCCTTCTTATTTCGTTTCAGTATTTGGTTTGAAATAACATTTATAATACTGGGATGCATCCTGGAAAGTTTCATCAATCCGTCGATCATGTCAGGAATCCTGAACCTTTGGAAGTGATATATCTAGGATCTTCTATGTTTCTATATATAATCTGCCATGCGGTAAAGTAGAGCAGCAGATTTGTCCCATCCAAGACAAGGATCAGTGATAGACTGTCCATATACACCGTTACCGATGGACTGGTTGCCATCTTCGATATAACTTTCGATCATGATACCCTTAACAAGAGATTTGATCTCAGGTAAGAAACTTCTGCTGTGAAGAACTTCCTGTACGATACGAGGCTGCTGATCCCATTGTTTCCCAGAGTTAGAGTGGTTTGCATCAACGATAACAGCAGGGTTCTTTAACTGGAATTTCTCGTACATATAAGCAACACGAGTCAGATCTTCATAATGGTAGTTTGGAATATTGTTTCCATGACGGTTGACAGATCCACGCAAGATGGCATGTGTCAGAGGGTTACCATCTGTCTTGACTTCATATCCATTTGCAATGAAATCATGCTGGTGCTGTCCAGCTGTGATAGAGTTCATCATAACAGTTAAGTCACCACCAGTTGGGTTCTTCATTCCGGCAGGAATATCAAATCCACTAACTGTTAAACGATGCTGCTGGTTCTCTACAGAACGAGCTCCAACGGCAACATAAGATAAAAGATCTTCCATATATGGCCAGTTTCCTGGATAAAGCATTTCGTCTGCAGCAGGCATATGGAATTCTTCTAATGCTTCCATATGAAGTTTGCGGACAGAACGAAGTCCACTAGCCATATCTGGTGCTTTCTCAGGGTCTGGCTGATGAACCATACCTTTGTATCCGTCACCTGTGGTACGAGGTTTGTTTGTATAAATACGAGGGATGATCAGTAACTTATCAGCAAGATCTTTCTGAACTCTTGCCAAACGTCCGAGATAATCCATAACAGCAGTTTCATTATCTGCAGAACATGGCCCGATGATAACTAAGAATTTATCAGATGCGCCTGTGAATACATCACGGATTTCTTTGTCTCTTGCAGCTTTGATTTGTTTTGCTTCTTCACTCAGAGGCATCTCTTCTTTTAGTTCCTCTGGAGAAGGCATTTTAGCGATTTTGTGCATTCCCATAGTTGTTTTCTCCTTAACAATTCATACAATAAAGCAAATTTGCTTGTGTATATTTTAACAAATAATAATCTTTGTGTAAAGATAAGGAAATGTGAAATGGGACTTTACAAAACAGACAGGAGTTATTATAATAAAATTTATAAACAGGAAACACTTTCATTTTCTGGTAATTGAATATTGAAGTAGAGAAGATTGATTCTCCAACTTCAGGGCAGAGTGAGATACGAAAGTATCAATTCTCGACTGGCGGTGATACTCCAAGAGAGGCAAGTCCGCGAGCGTTTGGCCGATCAGGTTAGAATCCTGAACCAACAGTATAGTCTGGATGAAAGAAGTAGTTGGATGACATATCTTAAGATGTTATGCAGATAGAAGATATGTGATCAAGTCAGAAGCCCTGTCGTTTATGTAGATAAATGGACAGGATTTTTTAATTTATAGGGAGACCCTATAAATCTAAGATTTTAAATCAGAAAGGGAGAATTATCATGGCAGGAGACACAATGACAATGAAGAGAACGAAGTTCAATATCAGAACGATCGCAGTGACAGGTATGTTAGGAGCATTAGCAACTGTGCTGATGTTTTTGGAATTTCCAATTCCAATGTTGATACCACCATTTATCAAGTTTGACTTTTCAGAACTTCCAGCATTACTGGCAGCATATGCGATGGGACCGGTATCTGGAATTGCAGTATGCTTTATCAAGAATGCGATCAATCTTCTTCATACACAGACAGGTGGAGTCGGAGAATTATCTAACTTTATCTTAGGTGTATGCTTTGTATTACCAGCAGGACTTATTTATAAGAGAAAGAAAACACAGAAGAGTGCAATGATCGGAGCATTAGCAGGAGCAGTCCTGATGTCAGTAGTCAGTGTATTTTCAAACTACTTTGTTGTATATCCAGTATACACAAACTTCATGCCAATGCAGGCAATTCTTGGAGCATATCAGGCGATCAACAAGAATGTAAAGACATTATGGGATGCATTGATCTGGTTTAATATGCCATTTACATTTATCAAAGGAATGTGCAGTGTTGTGATCACATTCTTTATTTACAAGAAGATTTCTCCAATCTTAAAGGGAACAAACAGATAAGAAGATAAGAAAAAGGTGTCGGAATAAGAATTCCGGCACCTTTTGCGTACACAGAGTTAAAAATTAATCTTCTAATTTTTTAGCTGCTTTTTCCATAAAAGGTTCACTGGCAACGATGAATCTTTCGTGAGTACCGATTCCAACACGTCCTTTGTTATCAGTTACTTCTACATGGAATACCAGACGTTTGCGGTCGATCTCTGTTAAGGAACAATGACATTTGATCGTTCCACCAACTGGTGTTGCGGAAACATGCGCAATGTTTAAATTTGTTCCAACAGTAGTCTGTCCTTCATCAAGTTTTCCAGCCAGTAGATTAACTGCAGACTGCTCGATCAAAGAGATCATGGCAGGTGTGGCATAAACAGGAAGGCTTCCGCTTCCCCATTTCTCAGCAGTGTTTTCTGGAACTACTTCTTCTGTTAATTCGATTTCGTCTCCAACATGAATGTTCATAATTTTCTCTCCTAAAATTTTAGTTTATATGTATATCTTTAGTATAGCAAAGTTCGTTAAAAATTCCATAGTTTTTTCACATTTTTACAAAAAATTGCATAAGGAAGAAAGACTGGACTCGATTTAAAAAATAAGGTATGCTATTGGTAAATTGGAGGTGCTTGGTTTGAAATTATATTTGATCAGACATGGAGAAACAGATTGGAACAAGGAATTTAAGATTCAGGGAAGTTCAGACATCGAATTGAATGAATATGGAAGAGAATTGGCATTTATTACGCGAGAAGGTCTTAGACATATTCCATTTGATATCGCATATACCAGTCCGTTGAAACGTGCGAAGGAAACAGCAGAGATCATTCTTGGAGGCAGGAATATTCCGCTATATGAAGATAAACGGGTTCAAGAAGCGTGTTTTGGATCGTTTGAGGGTGCAACGTTAAAGGAATTGAGAGAAAGACAGGATCCATTTCTCAAATTCTTTGATGCGCCAGAAGAATTTAAAAAAATTGAAGGATGTGAGACACACGAAGAGGTGATCGCAAGATCATCTGATTTTTTCAATGATATGATCTTGCCAAATGAGAAAAAATATCAACATATAGCAGTATTTTCTCATGGAGCATGGATCCACAGTTTACTTACATATATTTATCAGAGAGAGATTAAGGAATACTGGCATGCGCCAAGACAGGAAAACTGTGGTGTGACAACGATCCAGATTGAAGATGGTGTCTGCCATGTATTAAAGGAATCAGAGATTTTCTACAATAAAGATGGAGAATGATATATGACAAAAAGACAATTTATGGAGGAGTTAAGATCTTCCTTAGAGGGAATGGTATCACAGGCAGTGATTCAGGAGAACATGAATTACTATGAGGATTATATCAATGAGCAGATCCGAAATGGAAAGAACGAACAGGATGTATTGAATGAATTAGGAAGTCCGAGACTGATCGCCAGATCGATCATTGATGCCAAAGGTGAGGATGATGACTATGTACAGACAGAGTATTACGAAGAGGAACAGGATGAAGGAACACCAGAAGATATGTTTGGTGGTAACACACATATTTTTACGATGAATTCTACAAAGTTCAAACTTGGATGTCTACTGTCAGTGATCATATTTATTTTTATCATTTATTTACTATTTCATGTATTTAGTGCAATGATGGTTGTGTTAGGCCCCGTGATTATTATCGGTGTGATCGTAGCTTTGATCATGAAGATCACAGGAAGGTAAGGAAACAAAGAAAGGAATCAATATGGATATAAATGAAGAAGCATATGCGATACAGGAAGAAGTGGTCGAATTTCGAAGAGCACTGCACCGTTGTCCTGAGATAGCATTTCATGAAACGATGACGATGGAATATATCAGAGAACATCTGGAAGAATGGGAGATTTCTTATAAGATTTTTGATCCATCAGGAATCATTGCAGTTGTTGGCAATGGCAAGAAAGAAACGATCGCATTAAGGGCAGACATGGACGCACTGGAAGTACAGGAAGAGACAGGACTTGATTTTGCATCTTTGAATCACGGATGTATGCATGCATGTGGACATGATGGACACACAGCAATCTTACTTGCAACAGCAAAGATATTGAAGAAACATGAATCAGAACTTGACCGCAGAGTATATCTTGTATTTCAGCCTGCGGAAGAAACCGCAGAAGGAGCCAGATTCATGTTGAAGACAGGAGTTTTGGACAGTGTGAAACGCATTTATGGAGTCCATATTTTTAACGGTATACCGTCTGGCAAGATTTCACTGGAAGCAGGCCCAAGAATGGCAGCGACAAACTGGCTGGCAGTTCATTTATACGGAAGATCAGGACATGCAGGGAAACCACATGAAGGGATTGATACTGCAGTGGCAGTATCTTCCATGGTTATGAATTTTCAGAGCATCATCAGCAGGAATTTAAATCCATTAGATCCAGCAGTTTTAACGATCGGAAAGGTCGAAGCCGGGACAGCGAGAAATGTGATCGCAGGGGAAGCAAAGATCGAAGGGACTGCAAGAACATTTTCCAGACAAGCTCAGGAGATGATCGAGCGCAGAGTCAAAGAGATCGCGAAAGCCCATGAACAGATGTATGGAGTAGATGTTTCGGTTGATTTTCAACAATCAAGCCATGGGGCACTGATCAATGATCCGGGTGTTGTAGAAGATGTCATGGAGAAAGCAGGGGAAGTCTTTGATCCGTCAGAGTTTACCCATGTTGAAGCAATGATGTTAGGAGAAGATTTTGCAAATTATCTGGAAGAAATGGATGGATGTTTTGCATTTATCGGTGGCGGCGACCACCCTGCAAACCATCATGGAAAGTTTGATTTTGATGAAAAAGCATTGATCAGTGGTGTCCGTCTCATGCTGACATTTGTAATTGTATAAGATATAGTTCATGAAAATCAGTTGTAGACAGGAACAACATATGATATAATCAAAAACCAACAGAAACACGTATATTTAATAGAAGAAAAGGTAGGGAAATATGAATTTAGTATACCACAGTACAAGAAATAGTGAAGAAACAGCAACCGCCTCTGAAGCTATTTTAAAAGGATTAACAAGCGATGGAGGATTATTTGTACCAGACAGCATTCCAAAATTAAATGTATCGTTGGAAGATCTGACACAGATGTCCTATCAGGAAATTGCTTATGCAGTCATGAAAGAATTCCTTACAGATTTTACAGAAGAAGAATTAAAGACATGCATTAATAATGCATATGACAGCAAATTTGATACAGAAGAGATCGCAGTGACAAAGAAAGTAGATGGAGCATATTATCTGGAATTATTCCATGGAGCAACCATCGCATTTAAAGATATGGCATTATCTATTCTGCCACATTTACTTGTAACATCAGCAAGAAAGAATAATGTAAAGAATGAGATCGTGATCTTAACAGCAACATCCGGAGACACAGGAAAAGCGGCTTTAGCAGGATTTGCAGATGTACCGGGAACAAAGATCATCGTATTCTATCCAAAGTCTGGAGTCAGCCCAATTCAGGAAAAACAGATGGTAACACAGAAGGGTGACAATACATACGTGATCGGAATCAAAGGAAACTTTGATGATGCTCAGACAGGTGTTAAGAAGATGTTCTCTAACAAAGAGTTAGCGAAAGTGATGAATGACAACGGATTCCAGTTCTCATCTGCAAACTCAATCAACATCGGACGTTTAGTGCCACAGGTTGTATATTATGTAAAGGCTTATGCTGATTTATTAAAACAGGGTGCATTAAAGGCCGGGGAACCTATGAATGTAGTCGTTCCAACAGGAAACTTTGGTAATATTCTAGCTTCTTATTATGCAAAACAGATGGGTATTCCAATCGGCAAATTTGTCTGCGCATCTAATAAGAATAAAGTATTATTTGATTTCTTTGAGACAGGAAAATACGATCGTAACAGAGAATTCTATGTTACAACATCTCCATCTATGGATATTCTGATCTCAAGTAACTTAGAGCGTATGATCTATAGAATTGCAGGAAATGATGCAAAACAGTGTGCCAAATTTATGGCAGCATTGACAAAAGACGGTGAATATGTGATCACAGATGCCATGAAAGCAGAATTATCTGAGTTCTTTGGAGCTTTCGGAAGTGAAGAAGAAACAGCAGTGAAGATTAAAGAAGTCTATGACAAAGAAGGATATGTGATGGATACACATACAGCAGTCGCAGCAGTTGCATATGATAAATACAAAGCAGCGACAGGAGATGACAAGACTCCAACAGTGATCGCTTCTACAGCAAGTCCATACAAATTCACAAGAAGTGTTATGGATGCGATCGATCCAGCATACGATGCAGAAGATGACTTTGAATTAGTTGATGAACTTAACAAAGTATCTAAGACAGCAATTCCAAAAGCGATCGAAGAGATCAGAACTGCACCAGTTCTTCATGATACGGTATGTGAGACAGCAGGAATGGAAGACGAAGTGAAGAAGATTCTTGGAATCTAATGAATCATAAAAAAGCAACCCATGGAAGAAAATGGGTTGCTTTTTTTATGCGAAAATGTTATGATAAACCAAGATAGGGAATAAATGGAAGAGAATACAATATCAGATAATTCTAAAAACATATCAACAAGATAAATCTAAGATGAGATCAATCAGATCTGACAAATCCATTCACGACATATGATGATCGAATGATGATGAATCCAAGGGAAGCTGACAATTGAATAAGACCATTTTCCGGCACAGTCCGGGAGGACATATTCCGCCATGATCTGCGGGCAATGAATTTTATGCCATGAACAATAGGATTGAGGTTCTTTTATGATACCACGAAGAGCACAGGGAGCGAACAAGGATATGATAATGAGACTTCTGCATGGTCATGGAGGTGAGTGCAGCCTGTCATAAGAATGAGGGGAGCCGGGAGGCTATGAGACATTTTGTCTGTTGGAGAATGAGGGAAATATAAAGATATGACAAGGAGGAGAGTACATTATGAAGAAAAAGAGACAATGGTTCATGTGCCTTGGGATGATCGGAGTTTTTACGGCATCCGTAATCTTATCTGTGTTTGGACAGCGAAAGGTGAAAGCACAGTTAAATACTGAGAATGCGGGGAAGATCACAAGCAGTTGGGCAGATGAGAAACATATTTTCTCATCATTTGACGATGAAAAAGCACTTTCAGTGGATGCATCCTACGGTTTTAAGATGCATGCAACAGATCAGACGAAGACGATCATAGAAGCAGGAAAGAAAGCAGCAAAATTACCAGAGATCGAGATGCCGGATTTCCTTAAAAAGTATACATGGTTTCAGACTTCACAAAATACCGCAGGGAATATTAAGATCCGAAAAACAAATATGGAGATCTATCAATGCAAAGCCGATGGAAGTAATGGCCATTGGGAAAAATTAGATTTGGTCATGACGGTTACTGGAATCGAAAAGTATAAGAATCAAGACGGTTATGTGGCGATTGGAAGCGGCATCAATGGATGTGCTTATGTTGGAATCGAAGAGATGACATTAAAAAGTGATTTTTATAAAGCAGGAACGAATACACCAGTAACGATCAAAAGTAATATGACGTTAAAGGATATTGATACATATCAGTATATCGGGATCAAAGCAAACAAGATTCACGGAGAATATGTATCAAAGAATACAAAATTAAGTTGTAAAAGATCAGGGGAAACTAGTATTTATTATGCGGATTTTCCAGATAATTACAGTAGTGAAGATTTTACTTGTGTAGGATTTACATTTGCATCAGATTCTTTTGAATATACATTCGGAAGGAGTCTTGAAAAAGCACCAACAAAAGAGGAGCAATATGTAGGATATGGACAGAATATGATCCGCTTTGACCCAGTTGACCCAACCAAAGAGGTGATCGGAGAAGATGGGACCAAGACGGAACATCTAAGAGTGCAAGATCTGGCAAAATCTTGGGATTATGAAGTCAGTCAGGTAATTGCGGGAGAAATTCCAAAGGCACATTATTTTGATAAGTTTGCATTTGAAGATCAGATCGAATCCTGTTTAAAGATTCTGGATATCAAGGTTTACGGAGATGATGAGGATGTAAGCAGTCAGTTTGATATTTCACAAAACGGCAATCTTGTAAGAGCAGAACTTAAGAATCCGAAAGATGCCGAATTTTATAAAAAATCTGTTTATAAATTAAAGATCAAAGTAAAGATGAATATTCCGGAGAATGCATCCAAAGAACAGTTAGATCAATTGCGTAAGATATGGAAAGAACATGGGCATTATAATACAAAGGAAACGATGATCACAGAAAAAAATACAGCGAAAACGATCATTAATGATAAGATAGAAATGACCAATGAGGTTCGTGTAGATATCGAGCTGCCAAAAGAAAATGTAGATACGCCGGGTCTTTTGATCAGGAAAGAGACAAAACAATATGAATATCAGGCAAAAGATGAGATCACCTATAAGGTAACAGTGAAAAATCAAAACGAAAAAGCAAAGACAGCTTATTTTACGATTCAGGATACATCCTTTGCAAGTGTGATGGATATGAAGTTACAGGATATAAAAATCAATGGTCTTGATAAGAAGGATTACATATTACAGACAGAAAATAATGGATTTATTTTGAAGTCAAAAGGTGATTATGCCCTTCCATATGGACAGACGATCGAGATTACATATACAGTAAAAAGTGGAGTCCTTACAAATGGAAAAGTGATCGATAATACTGCATCTGCATGGGCAGCAGGAATTCCAGAAACAAGGGCATCAAGGCAGGTGTATATCAACTCGCCAAAAAATAATGTGATAAAATCAGCTCCAGTACAGCTTTATAAAAAAGGAGATCATGTAACTTATCAGGCAGTGATCACCAATCCAAATCCGGGAACTTTTATGAGAAATTTGGAGATTCAGGATGAACTTCAGGCAGAAGGGATCAAGATCATACCAGGAACCGTAGCGGTTATATCTGGTGGGAAAAACATTGCATCTGAGTGTAAGATCACATTTGATCCAAGTGGAAGAAGTTATGAGATCATAACACCACTTGCACTGAAAAATGGTACGATTCCAGCAATGGGTTCGGAAGAAGGAAAGAAAACAGGATCTTATGAAAATCTTCGCATGACGGATAAGATAGAGATCACTTATCAGGCAGTGATTGAAGAAGATGGACTCGAAGGACAGGAAGTAAAGAATATTATGCACGTTGCTGCGACAAAAAACAGCAATGGAGATCTGATCCGGGAAGATAAAGAGATTCCGTCAGGAAGCGGGATGGCAGATGAGACGATCAAGGTGAAAGCACCAAAACTGCAAATCACAAAACAATCGGATAAAAAGGTTTATGCAGTAGGAGAAACTGGATATTATAAACTTCATATCACACAAGGAAAAGAAGGCATGACAGCACAGAATGTAAAAGTCGTGGATGAGTTCGAAAAAGAAGGTATGAAGGTTCAGAAGATCGAAGTAAAACTTAATGAAAAAGATATTACATCGGATTGCAAGATTGATGCGAAAGACCATCGGTTTACGATTGAAACAGGAAAAGATCTTGGTGAAAATGATGTGATGACGGTAGCTTATCAGGTTGTATTTGAAAAGAGGATTGAAGGAGCCGTGAAGAATACAGCAGTTGCAGGAAGTGATAATACAGAAGATGATCAGGATGAAAATACAGTCGTTGTAAAACCACCTGTGTTAAAGATTGAAAAAAGTACTGCGCATAAGTCTTACAAAGAAGGACAAAGCGGAGAATACAAGATCCGTGTAACACAGAGAAATGAGAATATGACAGCACATCAGGTAGTCGTAGAAGATCATTTTGAACAAGAAGGAATGGAGATTTCACAGATCCGTGTAAAATACAATGGGGAAGATATCACCAAGCAATGTGAGATCATAATAGATGAGAATCTTAGAAAATTTAAGATCATCACAGGAAAAGATGTCAGTGACAAAGATGAACTTCTGGTAATATATCAGACAGCATTTAAGAAGATGATCACAGGAGATATCAAAAACATTGCGGAAAGCTATAGTGATGATGCGGATAAAGTCAGAGATGATCAAGTGGTAGTAATGGAAGCTGTACAGCCAGCATTGATGATCACCAAGAAGGTTGATAAAACAACATATAAAGTTGGTGATATCTGCGAGTATCAGCTGGTTGTTACGCAGACGATCAAAGATGCAATCGCAAAAAATATTGTGATCGAAGATCAGCTTTCAAGAAATGGAGCTAAGGTGATCAAGAACAGCATTAAGATTTATGCACCAGATGGATCAGATATTACCAGACAGTGCACGATCACTGCAGGAGAAAATAAGTATGCCATTGAGACAGGAAAGAGTTTATCTTATGATGAATCCATAAAAGTATCGTATCAGGTAAAACTAAAAGAAGCATCACTTTCTGGAAAGACATTAAAAAATACAGCGATGGGAAAAGCAGATTTTGTCAAACCAGTCAGTGCAGTACGTTTAGTGAAGATCAAAAAAGAATCGAAATCAACAGTGACAACGGGAAATAAAGCAGATCGATCCAATACTTCTGAATATAAAAGATCACCAGGAACAGGGGATGCAGCGAGCACACCAAAAACAGGAGATTCGTTTGATGAGAAATGGATTTTTGCATTGTTGGCAGCATCTTTAGGTGGAAGTTTTATATATTGGAAAAAGAAGAAAAAACACTAGTAATTCTAGGGACAAAGCCTTTACGAAACACTGAGGATAAGGTACAATGAAAGAAAAATGTTGGGAGTGACGTATATGGCAAAAGATTTTTTCGGACGTCTGGAAGAAACGATTCAGACCACAGGGAAAGCAGCGGCGCAGAAAGCTAAAGAAGTCGCAGATTCCGCAAAAAGACATAATGATCTAAGAGTCGCCAAGAGAGATTTAAATGATCTGTACCGTCAGGTGGGAGAGAAGTATTTTGAAGAACATATGGATTACCCACAGGCAGAGTATATTGACCTGTTTAATCTGATTGAGAAGCTTCGTGGAGATATCGAAATCTTGAAGCAGGAGATTGACGGAGGAGACGACGAAGCGGCGGAAGAAGATATCGAAGATATCGAGGAATAAACTATTAACAAACACAACAAAACAGTGAAAGAAGCTTGTAAAGATTTATCTTTATGAGCTTTTTTTCATTTAGGAGGAATTTATGATAGATACAATTGGAATGACAGATATTGGGAATGGGAGACCATCCAATCAGGATGCTTATCTGTTGCGTCAGAAGGAAAAGAACGGAAAGCTTTATCTGCTCGCAGTCGTCTGTGACGGCATGGGAGGTTTGAAAAAAGGAGAGATTGCCAGTCATTATATCGTGGAAGTATTAAAACAATGGTTTGACGAAACGTTGTTTGATGGATTAGAAACTATGGGAATTGATATGATCGAGCAGAATCTGATCGATCTGATCCGCAGGATCAACCAGAATCTTTTGTTAATGAGTCGTCGGATGGAAGAAACAAAATCCATGGGAAGCACATTAACCTTATTGTTTGTTGAAGAACATGAATTTTTTGTTTTAAATGTCGGTGATTCGAGAACTTACTGGTTTGACAGGAACCGTAAATTTGTAACGACAGATCACACTCTGGCAGAGTTGGAACTGCGTGCTGGACATCTCACAAAAGAACAGGCAAAAAAAGATCCGAGAAGACATATTCTGATCCAGTGTGTAGGTGTGACAAAAGATATCCGGATTGACTGTTACAAAGGCAGATTAAATCCAGGAATGGAGTTTTTATTATGTACCGATGGCTTTTATGGGCTGCTTGAGGAAGAAGAAATCTATCAGGTAGAGGCATCAAAAGAACAGATCAAAGAATGGGTGCAGAAATGTTTTCAGAAAGTAAAAAGAAGAGGAGAATTAGACAATCTGTCCTGTGTGATCGTCAAAGTTCCGAACAAGAAATAGGAAAGATTTATCACCAACGTTATCAAGTCAGAAAAATACTTGGAGAAGGCGGAATGGGTAAAGTTTTTCTTGCACTGGATCAAAAGACAGGAAAAGAGGTTGCTGTGAAGATCGTAAAGGATCAAAAACAGTGGGACAGGGAGAGGGTGATCTTGCAAAAATTAAAACATACCAAAGGTGTGCCGGAATTATTTTTTGCAGGAAAGGAAAAGGAACTTTTTCTGGTGATGGAATATATTCTTGGAAATTCGTTAAAACGATATGGCAGAGTCTGTGGAAAACTTTATAAAAAGAAAAGTTTATTGTGGATGATCAAGATCTGCAAAGTGCTGAATAAGATTCATGAACAAGGAATCATTCATATGGATCTGAAACCGGAAAATATCATGCTTGATCAATCTGGAAATATATACTTGATCGATTTTGGAGCGGCATTGTTTGCGGGAGAAAAATTAAGTGGATATGGAACCAAAAACTATGCATCAAAAAAACAGGCAAAGACAGAAGAAAGAGCAGACATTTATTTTGATATATATAGTTTAGGAAAAACAATGGAATCTTTATTGAAAGCAACAGATGCTGTTCAAAAGATCATAGAAAAATGCCTGATCGATGACGATGCAAAAAGATATCACAACATAAGGCAGATTCAGGCAGATTTTGAGAGAATATTGAGAATCTGTCGTATGAAGAAAGGGTTCATGGTGGTGATTGCTGTTTTTTGTATCCAGAATCTCTGGAATCAGATACAGAGGGAAGAGCAAAGAGAGAAAGAAGTCATTGTACAGAAAAAGTCTCAAAGAGAGATAAAAAAGGCAATGGCTTATTTTTATGGAACGGATCAGATACAAAAGAATACACAATTGGCACGAGTGTATCTTGAAAGATGTAGAGGGATGAAAAAGAATGTGTCATCGTATTTGGTGCTTTTAGATGTTTTAGATGGCAGGAGAAATGATATAAGTGCGGAAAAACTTATGAAGATCGTACAGGATTGTCAGACCGATGTGCATGATTTCTGGTCGGCATATTTTTATCTTCATTTTTATACAGTAAATACAGCAAAACTGTCAGAGAATGTATGGAAAGAAGCAGAAAAAATGTTAGAACAGATACAAAAATATCCACAAAAGGAAGAATATCAGAAATTAGTGGAAGCAGACCGGATCAATTTATATGAAAGAGAAGCAGAAAAAGGAGATGATAGAAAGTTTTTAGAGGAAACAGACCGGGTTTTCAAAGAAAATCTTAAAGGAGATCCTGCATGGAAATTGTATGAAAGAAAGCTTGTTTATCTGGAATCAAAACAGCCAGATATCAGCAGGGAGTTTGAACGATTTCTAAAGAAATATCCAAAAGTTATGGATGCCTATGTGGAGTATAGTATTTATTTATGCAGGAACAATAAAATGACACAGGCACAAAGGGTCTATAGGGAAGGTAGAAAACAGACAGGAATGACAAGCAAAAGAGCAGAGGAATTGAGGAGGAAACTTGGGTTATGATCAGAAAATATAAGATATATATCATCATGGGAATCACAGTACTTCTTCTTTTTATGGTTTTACCGGTCGATACGAAGGGAGATTGGGAAATCCCTTGGGACATTACTCTGGAAGGAGAAGGGAATGATCCTGCATTTCGAAGCAATACAGTGATGGAAATATTTCTAAAAAATGGGACAGCACCAAAGGATATTACAGTTTTCGTGAATCAACAGAAAATAAATCCGATCTGGGATTACGAACAAAGTACACAGATCAGTTTTCAGGAAGAAGGGATTTATAAGGTTCATATTGTTCATAAAAATGGATATGAAGAAATAAGGCAGGTTATGGTCGAATTAAATAATCCAACAACAGCCAAGATCACAGCGGGAGCGTATACTCCAGGAGCATGGAGCAAAAAGAATGTGGTATTGGAAGCTTATGGAGCCAAAGCAGTTTCTGATATTCAATTTTATGAATATAAAATAGGACAAGATGAATGGAAGCAGATGAAAAATAACAAGTTAGAGATCAGCAAAGATTTTGATGATCTTGTTTATATCAGAGCAGTTTCGAAGGCTGGAAGAGAAGGAGTGATCAGTCAGATTCCAGTGAGAGTATGGAAACAAAAACCAGAACTTGCAAAGATCCAATGTGATCAGGAACCTATTGGTGGATGGTATTCGAAAATTCCTGTTTTCTCATATGATCTGAAGAAAAAAGAAGGACCACAGGTGCATCTTTATGCGCAGCTTACAGATTTGAAGACAAAAGAGATACTGACAGGAATCGATCAGATTCCTAGGATCAGGAAGGATGGAAGATATCAGCTTGACATCTATACGAAAGATGAATCTGGAAATCGATCAGAACAACTCTACCAAACGACTTGTTTTGTGGATACAGATAATCCAGAGATTTTTGTTCGTTATCAAAATCCAAGATCAGAAATTTTAAAATACCAGAAAGCTCAGATCATAGTTAAGGATGAAAATCTGAAAAAGGGAAATATGATCTTAAGAACATCGGGGAAACAGGTAAAGCCATGGAAGTTGGAAGGTGATCATTATGAAACAGAAGTTATATTTTTAAAGGACGGAAAACAGACATTGTCTGTTCAGGCAGAAGATCTGGCAGGAAATAAAATGATCATACAGGAAAAGTCGTTTATCATTGATACACAAAAACCAAGGATTAAAATTCAAGGAATTGACAATGGAAGATCATATTCAAAGCCTGTAAAAATTCAAGTAGATGTGAAAGATCAAAATCTGAATCCAGATAAGACATATATTTATCTTAACGGAAAGAAGATGAATTCCGTTATGATCAAAAAAGATGGATATTATACCATTGATGTGAAAACTGAAGATCTTGCAGGAAATCAAAATAGGTGCAGCAGAAAATTTACTGTCAATCAAAAAGGCATACAGATTCATTTTCTGCAGGAGGATTTAAAGGAAAAACAGATATCAACAAAAAATCTGAAGCCAGGATTTCGCATTGAAAGTCTGGAACCAGTGCAGGTAATGGCATTTCTTGTGAATGGGCAAAAAAAGGAATATCAATGGAAAGAAGATAAAGTTTATATAAAAGATCCTATCACAGAAAATGGGAAATGCAGTGTCAGTCTGCATGTAAAAGACAGTGCCGGAAATGAAAAAACAAGTGAAGAAATACAGTTTTTTTATGACACACAAAAACCGGTGATCAAAATAGAAGGGCTTGATCAGAAATCTGAATGTGAATATGGAAAACAGATCGGCATCCTTTTGGAAAATAAAACAGATCAGTGGGAGAAGGTTATTTTGGATGGAAAAGAACAAAAACTGGAACATCATAAGATCACATGGAAAGAATTGGATCCTGGAAAGCATGTTCTTCATCTGAAAGCAGTGGATCAGGCAGGAAATAAAACTGATCAAAGGATCACATTTAAGATCACAAAAGTCCTTCCAAAAGCAGTGAAACAAATTGTGGTAAAACAAGATAAAATACCATCAAAAAAAGATGAAAAAAAACAAAAATACCCCAATTTATGGATTTTATTTCTCATAGGAACAAGCATTTTCGTATCTGTAAAAATGTTTTGTAGTTATAGGAAATCCAGGCATTCTTGAATCTTTTTCATTCTATGTTATAATAAAGGTTACGTATATAGTTCAATCAAATGGAGGAATGGATATTATGGCAGAAGAAGTAAAAGAAACAAGAGAAGATTTCGAAGCACAGTTAGAAGAATCTTTAAATAAAGCATCAACAAATGAAGACGCAGTATGGAACCGTTTAGAGCAGATGAAAGAAGATGGGGATGTTCTGGCATTGACAGTTGGCGGTGTTGTAAATGGTGGAGTTATCGTTTATGTCGAAGGAATCCGTGGATTTATTCCAGCATCTTTATTATCAACAAAATATGTAGAAGATCTGAACGTATGGTTACAGAAAGATGTGGAAGCAAAGATCATCACAGTAGAACCAGAAGAACAGAGACTTGTCTTATCTGCAAAAGCTGTTGAGAAGGAAAAAGAAAGAAAAGAACGCGAGAATAAGATCAATGAATTAAAAGTTGGTACAGTTGTAGAAGGTACAGTTGAAAATATCATGCCATATGGAGCATTTGTTGATATCGGTGATGGAATCAGTGGATTAGTTCATATTTCACAGTTAAGCCAGAAGAGAGTAAAATCTCCAGAAGAAGTTGTGAAAGAAGGAGATGCTGTTACAGTTAAGATCATTAAAGTTGCAAATGGAAAAGTAAGTTTAAGTATCAAAGCATTAGAAGATGATAAAGAAGCAGCTAAGAAAGCAGAAGAAACTGGTGTGGAATACACAGAAGATGCAGCTGGAACAAGTCTTGGTGACTTACTTGCAAATATCAAATTATAGGAAGGAACATATATGGCAGGATCAGGTTTTGGCACAAATTTTCGAATTACAACATGGGGGGAAACTCATGGTGCAGGCGTAGGTGTCGTGGTAGATGGATGTCCGGCTGGATTACCTCTGGAGAGAGAAGATGTTCAGAAATATCTAGACCGCAGAAAACCAGGGCAGTCAAAGTATACAACACAGAGAAAAGAAGGAGATCAGGTTGAGATTCTTTCTGGTATCTTCGAAGGAAGAACAACAGGGACTCCGATCTCCATGGTTGTATATAACAAGGATCAGAGGTCTAAAGATTACAGCAATATCAAAGATATTTACCGTCCAGGACATGCAGATTTTACATTTGATATGAAATATGGATTCAGAGATTACCGCGGTGGCGGCAGATCTTCTGGACGAGAGACGATCGGACGTGTAGCAGCAGGAGCTGTAGCAGCGAAAGTTTTGAAAGAACTGGGAATTGAGATCAAAGCTTATGCAAAAGCGATCGCCGGAATTGAAGTATCTAAGGATCATTTTGACTTTGCGGAGATGAATAACAATCCATTTAACATGCCAGATAAAGAGGCAGCAAAACTTGTACAAGAGAAAGCAGACCAGATGATCAAAGAGATGGATTCCATCGGTGGTATCATTGAATGTCAGATCACAGGAATGCCAGTTGGAATCGGGGAAACCGTTTTTGATAAACTGGATGCAGAACTTTCGAAAGCCATTATGTCCATTGGATCAGTAAAAGGCTTCGAGATCGGAGATGGATTTGAGGCTGCCAACCTGCGAGGGTCAGAGAATAATGATGATTTTATCTGTGTTGATGGGAAGGTAGAAAAAGAGACAAATCATTCTGGAGGAGTTCTTGGAGGAATGAGTGATGGAAGTGCGATCGTATTCCGTGCAGCCATCAAACCGACACCATCGATCGCACAGACACAGAAGACAGTCAATCGTGATCTTGATAATGTAGAGATTGAAATTCATGGCCGTCATGATCCAATGATCGTGCCAAGAGCTGTAGTTGTGGTAGAATCAATGGCAGCTGTTACGATTCTTGATGGAGTTTTAAAGAATCTTGGTGCAACAATGGATAATATTAAGAAAATTTATGGTGAATAAGAATGTATGAATTAATCAAAAAAGACGGAAGAGCAAAAAGAGGCCGTTTAACAACGGTCCATGGTGTGATCGAAACACCAGTATTTATGAATGTCGGGACTGTGGCAGCGATCAAAGGTGCAGTCAGTACAGATGATCTCAAAGATATTGGAACACAGGTGGAGTTATCTAATACATATCATCTGCATGTAAGAACAGGAGATAAGCTGATCAAGGAATTTGGAGGACTGCATAAGTTTATGCACTGGGACCGCCCGATCCTTACAGATTCTGGCGGATTTCAGGTGTTTTCATTGGCGAAGCTTCGTAAGATCAAAGAAGAAGGCGTTTCTTTTGCTTCTCATATTGATGGAAGAAAGATTTTCATGGGACCAGAAGAAAGTATGCAGATCCAGTCAAACTTAGGATCAACGATCGCGATGGCATTTGACGAATGTCCGCCACATCCTGCAACAAGAGAATATATGCAGAATTCTGTTGATCGTACAACAAGATGGTTGAGACGATGCAAAAAAGAGATGGACCGCTTAAATTCTCTGGAAGATACAGTCAATCCACATCAGATGTTATTTGGGATCAATCAGGGTGGAACATTTGAAGATATCCGAATCGAACACGCCAAAGAGATTTCCAAGATGGATCTAGATGGATATGCATTAGGTGGACTTGCGGTTGGAGAAACACATGAAGAGATGTACAATATCCTTGAAAAGACAGTGCCATATCTGCCAGAAGATAAACCAACTTACCTGATGGGGGTTGGAACACCGGTGAATATTTTAGAAGCAGTTGACCGTGGAGTTGATTTCTTTGATTGTGTATATCCAACAAGAAATGGCCGTCATGGACATGTATATACGAATCAGGGAAAACTTAATATGTTCAATAAAAAATACGAACTGGACCATCGTCCGATCGAAGAAGGATGCCAGTGCCCAGCCTGTAGAAGTTACAGCAGAGCCTATATCCGACATCTTTTAAAAGCAAAAGAAATGCTAGGAATGAGATTATGTGTCTTGCATAACTTGTATTTTTATAATACAATGATGAGTGAGATTCGTCAGGCAATCGAAGAAGGCAATTATAAGGAATACAAGAAACGTAAGATCGATGGCATGATGAACCAGTAATCTTATTAGAAAGATGGAGGAAGAAAATGGATCAGGTTACAATGACAATTCTGATGTTGGTTGTTTGTTTTGGATTAATGTACTTTTTAACGATCAGACCACAGAAGAAAAAAGAAGAAGAATTAAAACAGATGATGGAAACTTTGGAAGTTGGAGACAGCGTGTTGACAACAAGCGGATTTTACGGAGTTGTTGTAGATAAAGTTGATGAAACAACAATCATTGTTGAATTTGGTAACGACAAACATTGCCGTATTCCAATGGAGAAATCAGCAATCCAGGCAATGGAAAAAGCGAACGCATCATCATCTGAAGAATAAGATGAATATTTGATCAAAAGAAAAGAATCTGAGACAGAGAATAGTATCTGTATTTCAGATTCTTTTTTGTTTCTTAATATTAATTCATCAGATCATCAATCAAATGATCTGGGACAAATAACGGTCCGCGTCCGGTTCCGATTTCAATATCTGGTTTATTCGTTCCATGGAAGTCTGATCCTCCAGTTGCAAGAAGATCATATTCTTTCTGCCATTGGCGAAGTTTTGTGATCTGGCCGATATGATGGGAAGAATGATAAACTTCGATTCCTGCGAGCCCTTCTTCTTTCAGATCATGAATGAGATGTTTGGTATCTTCATTTGAAAATTTATATAAAAATGGATGTGCAAGAACCGGAATTCCGCCAGCATCAAGGATTAATCTTAAGCAATCTTTTGGATCAAAAAATGGTTTTGGAACATAATATTTACACTTTTCACCAAGATATTTGGAAAAAGCCTGATCCGTGGAAGAACAAATGCCTTCTGCGATCAAAGTTCTTGCAAAGTGAGCTCGTGTGATCACAGTATGAGGATCACCATTTTGCAGTTTTTCAAGCGTGATCGGATAACCGTCTTTTTGAAAGAGTTCGATCATATCAAGATTTCTCTGAAACCGTTTGTCACGGAGCATGTTGAGAGTATGATTTAACTGCTGATCCTTATAGTTGATTCCGTATCCTAATACATGAATCTCACGATGAAGTGCATCACATGAAATTTCAATTCCAGGAATGAATTTCAGATCATCTGGAAGATCCATAGCAAGAATTTCCGGAATTCCATCGACAGTATCATGATCTGTCAGAGAAAATCCATATAATCCTTTTGCTATCACTTTTTGAACAATCTGTTTTGGTGTAAAAGTTCCATCGGAACAAGTAGAATGTATATGAAGATCGATCATAGGAAAACTCCTTTCGTATTTTTAATGTCAGTTTATCACAAAAAGGCATAGATTCAAAATACCAGTCATAGATTAAATAGAAAAAGGAGCAATTGTTATGGACATGGGGAAAAAGGGACTCTATATGATACAAAGTCTGGTATTTGCCTACATTGCCACAGGAATTTTATTGTGTCTTCTTGCATTTATCATCTATCAAAGCAATGCAGGAATGAAGATCGCGAATCTTGGGGTCACACTTACATATATTCTTGCATCTGTTTTTGCTGGCATGCTGATCGGAAGTAAGATCGGAAAAAAGAAGTTTTTATGGGGATTTGCAGCAGGAATGTTATACTTTATGATCTTGACTTTGATCTCATGGATTTTTCAAAAAAATATCGTTCTGTTTTCCACGGAAAGGATCACAGCATGTTTCTTATGTATTGCAGGAGGAACTTTAGGTGGAATGCTTGCTATTTGAAAATGAATATGATACAATATAGCAAGTTATTTTATGAGAATCAGGAGGACGATAAGATGAAACATATTAAAACTCTGACAAATAAAACATTACAGAACACAGTGAAAAAAGGTGGATGTGGTGAATGCCAGACATCTTGCCAGTCAGCATGTAAAACATCTTGTACAGTAGGTAACCAGACCTGCGAACACAGCAAATAGTCAAATCGAACAAAGACTTTGTGCTTGAGGCGTTCCTTGTGGGCCGCCTCATTTTTTCGATGAAAGAAAATAACAGATAAAGGGAGAAAGAAACAATGGTTCACCAGTATAAAAATAATGGATATAACATGGTCCTTGATGTAGCAAGTGGATCTGTCCATGTGGTTGATGACCTGACATATGAGGTGATTGCTTTATATGAGGATCATACATTAGAAGAGATCATCAAAGAATTATCATCCTGGGATGAGAAAGATGTCAAAGAATCTTATGGAGAAGTTACAGAATTAAAAGATGCAGGTGTATTATTTACAGAAGATTGTTATGAAGAATACATTTGTGGATTCAAAGATAGACCAACAGTTGTAAAGGCACTCTGTCTTCATATTGCACATGATTGTAACCTTGCCTGCCGATACTGTTTCGCAGAAGAAGGAGAATACAAGGGAAGACGTGCATTAATGAGTGCTGAAGTCGGTAAGAAAGCATTAGATTTTCTTGTAGAGAATTCAGGAAACCGTAGAAATCTGGAAGTTGATTTCTTTGGTGGAGAGCCTTTGATGAACTTTGATGTAGTGAAAGAGATCGTTGCATATGGACGTTCTTTGGAAGAAACACATGATAAGAAGTTCCGTTTTACATTGACAACAAATGGTGTATTACTAAACGATGATATCATGGAATTTGCCAATAAAGAGATGGATAACGTTGTATTAAGTGTGGATGGAAGAAAAGAAGTTCACGATTACATGAGACCATTCCGTAATGGAAAAGGAAGCTATGATTTTATTATCGACAAATTCAAGAAATTTGCAGACAGCAGAAACCAGCAGAAATATTATGTAAGAGGAACTTTTACACATCATAACTTAGATTTCTCAAAAGACGTTATGCATTTAGCAGATGCAGGATTCGAACAGATTTCTGTAGAACCTGTTGTAGCACCAGATACAGCAGATTATGCGATCACAGAAGAGGATCTTCCAATTTTGATGGATGAATATGATCTTCTTGCAAAAGAAATGATCAAAAGAGAGAAGGAAGGAAAAGGATTTACCTTCTTCCACTTTATGATCGACTTAACAGGAGGGCCATGTGTTGCAAAACGTTTATCCGGATGTGGTTCAGGAACAGAATATCTTGCAGTGACTCCATGGGGAGATTTATATCCATGCCATCAGTTTGTAGGAGAAGAAGACTTCTTAATGGGTAATGTTTACGAAGGAGTCAAGAAAGATGAAATCGTCAAAGAATTCAAGGCATGTAATGTATACTCCAAAGAAGAATGTAAAAAATGTTTTGCAAGATTCTATTGCAGTGGTGGATGTAGTGCAAACTCTTATAACTTTAACGGTACGATCGATGGAACTTATGAGATCGGATGTAAATTAGAGCGCAAGAGGGTAGAATGTGCATTAATGGTAAAGGCAGCATTGGCATTAGAAGGGGAGACGGAGAATGAAGAAGCGTAATAGCAGTGGCAAGTATATTGCAGGGCTCATTTTACTAATCGCTTTGTGTGTATTTGGAGCATTTATCACAACCAAGGGAATTACAAAGAAGAAGATCGGTCGAGCAAGCAATATCGAACTTGGATTAGACCTTGCAGGTGGAGTTAGTATTACATATGAAGTAGATGGCAAGAATGTATCTGATAGTGATATGAAAGATACTGTATACAAACTTCAGAAGCGTGTAGAAGGGTACAGTACAGAAGCAGAAGTTTATCAGGAAGGAAAAGATCGTATCAATATCGAGATTCCTGGAGTAACAGATGCAAACAAGATTTTAGATGAGCTTGGTAAACCAGGAACACTTTCTTTTGCTGTCCAGAAACAGGTAAAAGTAAAGAAGAATGGAAAAACAACGACTCAGACAACATTAGATACTGTATTGACAGGTCAAAATGTTAAGAAAGCCAAAGCTGTAACTAATCAGAATCAGACAACTGGTAAGAAAGAATATTTAGTTGCACTTGAATTTGATGCTAAGGGAACAAAGGCATTTGCGAAAGCTACAAAAGCCAATATTGGAAAACCAATTTATATTATCTATGATAATCAGGTGATCAGTGCCCCAAATGTACAGGAAGCGATCACAAAAGGAGAATGTACGATCGATGGTATGGAAAGTTATGAAGCAGCAGAGAATTTAGCTTCATCAATTCGAATCGGTTCCTTACCAGTGAAATTAAACGAATTACGCTCTAACGTAGTATCTGCGAAATTAGGAGTGAATGCGATCCAGACAACGGTCAAAGCAGGAGTCATCGGATTTGTACTGGTATGCTTGATCATGATCGCATTTTATGCAGTGCCTGGTGTGATTGCGTGTGTGGCACTTGCGATCTATATGCTGATGATGTTATTAGCACTGAATGGATTTAATGCGACACTGACATTGCCGGGACTTGCAGGTATCATCCTCGGTATCGGTATGGCAGTTGATGCAAACGTTATCATTTATGCCAGAATTCAGGAAGAGATCGGGGCAGGAAAGAGTACAGGAGCAGCAATCAAATCTGGATTCGGAAAGGCAGCATCAGCGATTATCGATGGTAACGTTACAACATTGATCGCAGTATTAGTTTTATGGTTTAAAGGATCAGGAACGGTCAAAGGATTTGCTCAGACACTTGGAATGAGTGTATTGATCTCTATGTTTACAGCACTTGTGATCAGCCGATTCCTTGTATATGCGGCATATCATTTTGGACTTCGCGACAAGAAATGGTATGGAAAACCAAGAACGATCAAAACAAGAGATTTTGTCCGTACAGGTAAGAAATACGTTGCAGTTGCAGGTGTAATCATTTTGATCGGACTTGCTGCACTTCCAATGAATCGAAGCAAGATTGGATCAATCTTGAATTATGATCTGGAATTTTCAGGTGGTACAGCATCTACGATCACATTCAAGGATGACCAGAAAGTCAATGATTCTCTGGAAAAACAGGTTGTGAAAGCTTACGAGAAAGTCAGCAAGTCAACCTCTGTTCAGAGTCAGAAAGTAAAAGCAAACAATCAGATGGTTGTAAAAAGTGTAGAATTGAATCTGAGTCAGAGAAAACAGATCGAAAATACATTAAAGAAAGATTATAAAGTAAAATCTGTAACAACAGAGAATATCAGTTCAACGATCAGTAATGAAATGCAAAGAGATGCATTTATTTCCGTTGTGATCTCAGCAATCTGTATGCTGATCTACATTGCGATTCGATTCAAAGACGTGAAGTTTGGATCCAGTGCGATCATCGCATTGATCAATGACGTATTGGTCGTATTTGCAGCATATTCTGTTGGAAGATTATCTGTTGGTGGAACATTTATCGCATGTATGTTAACGATCATTGGATATTCTATCAACTCAACGATCGTTATCTTTGACCGTATCCGTGAGAATCTGAAACTTCAGACGATCCGGACAAGAGATGATATCAAAGCACTTGTGAATCAGAGTATTTCAAGTACATTGGTTCGTACGATCAATACAAGTTTGACAACATTTGTTATGGTGTTAGCGTTATTCATCTGCGGAGTATCCTCCTTAAGAGAATTTGCATTAGCATTGATGGTGGGTGTGATCGGAGGAGCGTTCTCTTCTGTATTTTTAACTGGACCACTTTGGTATATGATGAAGACGCGAATTGGATCAGATGTGATCAAAGAAAATCAGGCAGCCAGTCAAGCACAGCCAGAGAAGATCACAGCAAATCCAAACCGCAAGAAAAAGAAGAAAAAGAAAAGAAAATAAAACATTCAAAAAGAGTATTCAGTAAATACTGGATGCTCTTTTTTATGAAAAATGGAGTAAGATGATGGAACAGTGGTATCTGTATAAGAAAAAGGCTGATTTTAATCAGATTGGAGAAAAATTTAACATAGATCCAGTGATCGCACGGCTGATCCGCAACAGGGATGTGGTTGGGGATGAACAAATACAGCAGTATCTGTATGGAGAACTTTCAGATATTTCAGATCCTTTTTTGATGAAAGGCGTCAAAGAAGGAGTTGAGATTTTGAAGCAAAAGGTACAAGAAGGGAAAACGATCCGTATTATTTCAGATTATGATGTAGATGGAGTTGTCTCAAATTACATTTTGTGGAAAGCGATTCATGATCTTGGTGGAAAGATTGATTTTCAGATTCCAGACCGCATGAAAGATGGCTATGGAATTAATGAAAATATCATTGAAAAAGCAGTGGAAGACCAGATTGATACGATCCTTACCTGTGATAATGGGATTGCAGCAGCAGATGCAGTTGCATATGGCAAAGAACATGGACTGACAATGATCATTACGGATCATCATGATGTGCCATTTGATACCGATGAAGCAGGAGTGAGAAAAGAGGTTCTTCCACCAGCAGATGTAGTGATCAATCCAAAGCAAGAAGCATGCAATTATCCGTATCCGTTACTTTGTGGAGCAGGAGTGGCTTTTCAGTTTATGAGGGCATTTTATCAGGCAATGGAAGAAGATGAAAGCCAATTGGAAGAGTTGTTATCCATGCTTGCGATCGCGACTGTTTGTGATGTGGTAGATCTGACAGGAGAAAACAGAATCTTTGTCAAAGAAGGATTACGCCGAATCAAAGATACACAAAATATCGGGTTGAAAGCATTGCTAAATGTGCATGATCTGATGGATAAACAGATACAGTCTTATGCACTAGGATTTATTGTTGGACCATGTATCAATGCGAGCGGACGTTTGGAATCTGCCGAAAAAGCATTGAATCTATTTCTGGAAGAAGATGAAGAGAAGGCAAAACAGACAGCAGAAGAATTAAAAGAACTGAATGATCTTCGGAAAACTATGACAGAAAATGGTGTAAAAGAGGCACTGGGACAGGCGTTCGAATATGAAGCAAAAGGAGATAAAGTGCTTGTATTATATCTTCCAGAATGTCATGAAAGTATTGCAGGTATCATAGCAGGAAGGATCAAGGACCGCTTAAATCATCCAGCATTTGTCTTAACAGATGCAAAAGAAGGAATCAAAGGTTCTGGACGTTCCATCGAAGGATATTCCATGTTTGAAGAGATGATGAAAGTCAAAGAGGTGTTCACAAAGTTTGGGGGACATCCAATGGCAGCAGGATGCTCTTTGAAAAAAGAAAAATTACAGGAATTCCGCAAAAAGATCAATGAGAACTGTACCCTTGAGAAAAAAGATTTTGCAAAGAAAGTACAGATTGATATTGATATGCCAGTTGATTATATTACCATGGATCTGATCCATCAGTTATCTGTTTTAGAGCCATTTGGAAAAGAAAATAAAAAACCATTATTTGCACACAGAAAGTTAAAAGTGGAACGTGTGAATGTTTTTGGAAAAAATAGAAATGTGATAAAATTAGCATTAAAGAGTAGTCAGGGAACTAGGATTGATGGTATGATTTTTGAGGATGAAGATGAATTTCGAGAGAAAATGGGAACAGCAAAGTATATCACATGTACATATTATCCAGTGATCAATGAGTATCAGGGATATAAAAGTCTTCAGATCAACATTCAAAATTATTTTTTTGTGGAGGAATAGCATGAGTAAGATAAAATTAGTAGCGATGGATCTAGATAATACACTCTTAGACAGCGAGAAACAGATTTCAAAACACACAGAAGAAGTTCTAAAAGAAGCGATCAGAAGGGGTGTTTATATAGTTCCAGCAACAGGACGTATTTTTAAAGCAATTCCAGAATTTTTAAGAGATATTCCAGGCGTTCGATATGCAGTTTGCTGTAACGGGGCAACTGTTTATGATCAGAAAGAAGATAAGATCATATATACAAATCATCTACCAAAAGAAACGGTATTTTCGTTGTTTGATATTTTGGAAAAATATCATTGTACACGTGATATTTATCAGAATGGGCAAGGGTATATGGAACGATGCTATTTTGACCATCTTGCAGAGTATGGTGTATCAGATCATGTATTAAAACTTGTGAGAGATACAAGACTGCCGCTGGATGATCTGCGAAAGTACATTGAAGAGCATCCGCTGGGAATTGAGAAGATCAGTGTATTTTTTGATGATATGGAAGAGCGGGAAACGGCAAGACAAGAATTAATCGAGAAAAATATTGCGAGTGTATCAAGTTCTCTGGGAAATAACATTGAAATAAATCAGATTGGATGTGATAAAGGAGATGGACTTTTACATCTGGCAGAGCAAATTGGACTATCTATGGATGAAGTGATGGCATGTGGAGATGCAGGAAATGATACGATGATGATCAAAGCTGTAGGAACCGGTGTTGTTATGGAAAATGGACAACCTGATCTGAAAGAAATCGCAGACTTTGTGACAAAGACAAATAATGAAGATGGTGTTGCATATGCAATTGAAAAATTAGTCTTTGAAGCATAAGATGTGAAAAAAATGTGAACATGGATCATGACCATTCATTTTTATTGACGAGGGTATCCAAAGTGGTATAATAAGTATGTTTAAATAGTTAGGGGGAACAATGAAAGATGAGAAAAACACGTAAAACAGCAGCTGTAGTAGCTCTGTATACGTTTTTGATGCTTGGATCAGTGTCTGTGGTCAGAGCAGATCAGCCAGTCACAAGAGAGCAAATAAGCAGTGAACAGACTGAGACCAAGACAGATTCTTCTGCCCAGACGACAGAAAGTGAAGCAACGACAGAGACAACAACACAGACGACTCAGGCAAAGCCGACAACGGAAGCAACAACGCATACGCATACAACGGCTGCAGCAACACATACAAAGAAACATACAGCAACAACACATACAAAGAAACATACAGCGGTAACGCATACAAAGAAACATACAGCGGTAACGCATACAAAGAAACATACAGCGGTAACGCATACAAAGAAGCAAAAGACAAAGTCTGATCAAGATAAGAAGAAAGATAAAAAAGATAAGAAAAAAGACAAGAAAGATAAAAAATCTATCATTCCAAAAGTATATAATGATCATAGTCTTGAGATGAAAGATAAGAAAGAGACGATACAGGGATTTATTTACTTTAATCAGGCAGATGCAGCATGGAATGACAATGGATATCAGATCAAAAGCAGTGGATGCGGACCAAGCGCTATGGCAGTTTGTATCAGTTCGCTGACGAATAAATGGGTAACTCCAGTTGATACAACAGTATGGGCATATAAGAATGGCTATTACAGTAGTGCTGGAGCAAGTCATGAGATGGTCCCAGCACTGGCACAACAGTATAAACTGGAATGTCATGGACTTGGAAGTGATGTCAGCAAGGTTAGAGATGCATTGAAGAAGAAGCATCCAGTAGTAGCACTGATGGGGCCAGGATATTTTACGAAGAAAGGTCATTTTATCGTATTGGTTGCGATCGATGATAATGATCAGGTAACGGTTGCAGATGTTGGAAGCAGACAGCGTACACAGTACAAATATCCACTAAAAGAAGTGATCGCACAGACGAAGTCAGCATCAGCAGGAGGTCCATGCTGGGAGATTTATTCTGATCAAAAGATATCTGCGAAGGCTGATAAGAAGGCAAAGCAGCTGAAAGTTGAGAAGAAATACAGAAGCAAAGAATTTAAAGCAATGTATAATGAGATCAAGTCAGTATTGCAGAAGAATTATCAGTTAGCGGTTCCACTAAAGAAAGGAACACTAGTTAGTGAAGAACAGTTTGTTACGATCACATCCTTAGGAATCAACGATAAAGTTTCCGTAATGGATGAGAGCAAGAAGTTAACAAGTGATGTCGATCTTGACACAGTAGTAGATGAGATTCAGGCAGAGGCAGTCAAAGATTCTTTTTGGAATACGATCATGATTGCACCTGACAAAACTAATTTAACAGATAAATAAAATAGTATATATTACATAAAGAAAAGCACAGAATCATTGAGTATGATCAATGATTTCTGTGCTTTTTCTATTCTAAAAAATAGGAGGAAAGAAAAATGAAGATTCAAAATATGATCAAAAAAATAATGATTGCTGTATTATCTGCAGCAATGATGCTTGCACCTATCGTTAATATCAAAGCGGCATCAACAGATGTGGTCGATACAAGCAAAACCGGATCTATAACGATCCACAAATATGACATGACAGCAGCAAAACAGGCCGGTGTTAACACCAGTCAGTTTACACCAACAGGAAAACAGGACGCTGCTGTGGAAGCAGCCTTGGAAAAATATGCGATCAAAGGTGTGGAATTTAGTTACCTGCGAGTTGGAGATGTTGAACAGCAGAGTGAGAATGGAAAGATTCAGATGATCTATGAACTTCCAACCACAATACAGCAGATTTTGGGTTTGACATCTTCTGATGCAGCTAAAACAGAAGGAAGTAAGACATATTTTACAAGCCAGCAGATCAATGAGAAACTTGCCAAGGCATTAGAAGATAATACGGTAACGAAAGACAAATTAGAAGATTACATGGGAAAGAATGGGACAGCCATGGATGAGACTAATGCTAATGGTGTGACAAGTAAAGACAAATTGCCACTGGGTCTTTACCTGATCGTTGAGACAAAGGCACCAGAAAATGTAACTTACACAATAAATCCATGGTTTGTACAGTTGCCATCCACGGATTCTAAGGGAGATGACTGGTTCTATGATGTGATCTGTTATCCAAAGAATGAAACTGGAAATCCAACACTTGACAAAAGAGTACGCAATAATCCAGATCAGGACAATGTAACAACTGCCAATACAGACAGACTGGCAGATTTTACTTCTGCAAGAAATGAATATAAATATCAGAGTACCGTGACAGCATCTAAAGCAGAAAGACTGGATTATCAGTTCATTTCCAAATTGCCACATATCACATCATCAACAACCTACCTGTCAACTTATACATTTAACGATACGATGGCAAAAGGAATGACATATGGGAAAGATGCCGTGATCGCAATCTATGAAACTAAGGATGCAGCGGACAGAACAAATGTGAATAATGTTGAGAAGAGTGGAGCATTGGCTGTATGGAAGAGTTCCGACACGGATCCAAAGTTTGCAGCAACATACGGAAAATCTGGAGACGATCCTGCAATGAAGATTGAGATGACAAAAGCAGGACTTAATGAGTTGAATAAGAAATATTCTGATAAATATATCGTTGTATATTATACAGCTAAGGTGAATACAGATGACAGCGTTATTCTTGGTGATAAAGGAAATCCAAACGATGTATCCCTTATGTGGAAGAGAACAAATACGAATTATTATGATATTTTAAAAGACAAATGTATCGTATACTCTTACGGATATGATCTGACAAAGAAATTTTCTGACAGCAAGGGAGATGCAACAAAGGTTAAATTCGTTGTAAAAAATAAGACAGATAATTACTATCTGGTAGCAAGAGCAGATAGAGCAGGTGTTTATCAGGTAACAGGAAAGTCTGCAAAAGAAGCTGATGCGACTCAGTTTAGTCCGTCTTCTGATGGAAAACTTGTGATCAATGGGATCGAAGGAGATGAATATGGATTTACAGAAACACACTCCGATGCAGGATACTCCTTGTTAAAGAAAGAAGTGATCGTTAAGGTCAAAGAGACAAAAGCAGATATCACACCAACCGAAGCAAACATCACAGGGATCCAGAGTAAGTCTGATGCAGATTCCACAGCAAATGATGGAGTTCCTAATGGTTCGGTATTAAAGAATGATGTGACGGTTCAGACTACAGCAGCGAGTGCGACTGTGGATGAGACAAAGGCAACGATGACAAAACACGATGATTCTGGAAATGCATATATCAATATGCAGATCACAAATCAGAAGCAGTTCATGCTGCCAATGACAGGTGGGGCAGGAAACTATCTTCTGATCATTGCAGGGGTTGTTGTTGCTGGATGTGGGATCTTGATCTTGAACAAAAACAGAGGACGATCACAAAGATAAAATGAAACAAAAGATCATACCGATTCTGGTTATTCTGGCCGGCTTTTTTCTGCTGTCTTATCCATTTGTAAGCAACTATCTGTTTGAAAAGAGTGCAGGTTCGACAGTGGAAAGTTATCAGGAAAAGGCAGCCGGAATGGATCAGGCGATCATAAAAAAAGTAATGGATGAAGCAAAACAGTATAATGGGGAATTGATGCGATCTTCAGTACAGTTGACTGATCCGTTTAAGGTAAAACGTTTGGATGGAGAGATGGTTCATTATAATAGAATATTAAATATTGATGGATCATCGATCATGGGATATTTAAAGATTCCTTGCATTTCAATTAATCTGCCGATCTATCATGGGACAAGTGGGACAGTTTTGGAACATGGGATCGGACATCTGGCTGCATCTTCCTTTCCGATTGGAGGAAAAGATACCCATGCGGTGCTGACTGGGCATACTGGGCTTAGTTCTGCAAAAATCTTTACAGATCTGACAGAGATGAAAAAGGGAGATTTCTTTTTTATACATGTATTGGATAAAAAGCTTGCTTACCGTGTGGATCAGATCACAGTCGTGGAACCACAAGATACAAAGGAACTTCAGATCATGGAAGGAAAAGATCATGTAACATTGGTTACTTGCACACCCTATGGAGTTAATGACAAGCGTTTATTAGTCCGAGGAGTTCGCACAGCTTATCATGCAAAAGAGGAAGAGATAAGAGCAAGAAATCATCATTCGCAATGGATGGAAGTTTACAAACGGGCCATCTTTGCAGGACTATTGATCATTTGTGTATTGATCGCAGTCAGAAAAGTATATGAAAAGATGAAAAGAAAAAGCGGAGAAAGGAGATATGGGTGAAACAAAAGATCATAAATATTGTTGGAATCTTTTTTCTGGTGATAGGGATCACGTTACTGCTTTATCCGGAGATCATATCATATCTGAAACAAAAACAGTCCAATCAGACGGTGAAAGAATTGACGCAGAGGAGAAGCAAAAGAAAACAGGATGATCTACTGTATCAAAAAGCAGTCCGCTATAACAGGAAGATATTCAAAGAAAAACAAGCAGGACTAAAGGATGTATTCAGTTACCGCAGTGCACCGATCGTCTTAAGAAACGAAAAGAATACCTTCGGTTACATTAAGATACCGAAGATGAAACAGAAACTTCCATTATATCTGGGAGCGACGATGGAAAATATGAGAAAAGGAGCAGCGATCATGGGACAGACATCCCTGCCAGTAGGACAAAAAGACAGCAACTGCGTGATCGCTGCACATCGGGGATATCGGGGAATTCCGTATTTTCGGGACATCGAACAGTTAAAAACAGGCGATCAGGTGATCATTAGAAATCCATGGGAAAGATTGGATTACCGGGTTACAAAGATTAAAGTGATTGATCCATATGATATGGACAAGATTCTGATTCAAAAAGGGAAAGATATGGTCACACTTTTAACCTGTCATCCGTACCGAGGACATGGAAGATATCGGTATGTGGTGTACTGTATGAGGAATCATGGACAGAAGATCAGGAAACAAAAGGAAGATAGATAAAAATAGATGGAGAGGAGGATATGATGAAGAATGCAAAAAAGATCCTGGAAAGAAAACGAAAGATCATAGTGGTATTAGTGGTCATGGTTTCATTTGTTTCCGTTCTGGCATGGTATCAGATGAAGAAGGCACATGCTTATCAATCATATAATACAGGAGGAAACAAACATTTTAAAGATGGACATTTAACAGTGAACATCAATGGACCAAATGGGAAAAGCGATAGTCTGACAATGTATATTCATAGTGATGAATATGAAAAAAATAAAAATGTCAGCGGTGGGACATTTAATAATTCCAGACATCCATATACGGTAACGACGTATTCCAGTGGAGGCGGAGATTATAAGCTTACAGTGAATAAACAGACGATATATTCAGAGAAGAACAGTAACAACAACTATACACTTTTAACGATCAAAGTCTGGTATCTGTTACCGGCCCATGAACAGCATCGATCCTGGGAATGGGTAACGGTGGATAAACCAGTATTTTCAGATCCGAGCAAGGATATAACGCTTTATTGCGGAGGAAATGATGGATTTTGGGAAAATTCCTATCATGATACTCAAGAACATTGGAAATCAGTAAATATCCATGTCAGTACTGGATTGGTCGGAGTGGCCTCCGCTGACAGAGATGGATGGAAAACTTATGACTGGTGTTCTATAAATCTGAATCTGGAAAAGCCAAGCCGCAGCATTTATTACAACGGAAATGGTGGAGATGGTGCAGATGTAACATGGAATTTTACGGATGGAGATTATTTTTCGTTTCCAACGGTATCAAGAAGAGGTTATACCTTGGAAGGATGGCTGGATGAAGGAACAAAATGGATGTCCAATACAGGCTGGCTGGTATGTGGTAATTATACAGAGACAGCCCAGTGGACAGCGAATACATACACTGTAAACTATGATGGAAATGGAGAAGATTCTGGATATGTGAATGATGGGACAGCCACGTACGATCAAAATTACAGCTTTGCTGAGAATGGATACACGAAAAAAGGCTATGCCTTTGTTGGATGGAATACAGATAAACATGCGGTGAGAGCACGGTATTCTCCAGGAGAGACGATCACATGGAGTAACACGGAGGGTATAACACTTTATGCTGTTTGGTCCAAGAACTCTTATGAAGTAACATTTGATGGAAATGGTGCATCAGGCAGCAAAAAGACTGTGGAATTAAAATATGGACAGGATGATATCCTGCCAGCAAATACATTTGAACGGCCGGGATATACCTTCCTTGGATGGAGTGAAGATCCGAATGCGATCAAAGCAAAATATACCGATAGACAGGCAGTCAATACTCTCTGCGATGCTGGACAGACTTGTGAATTGTATGCTGTCTGGAAGAAAACAGATGGATCATTCGACACACACAACATTATTCATGATGACGGCATGTTTAATGGCTCGATCGAACTGGAAGGGCAGAATGGAACTGGATTTTCGAGAGACCACGTAGATTCTGAGTATGGAAGGATCGACAAGGAAGGGCAGCCAGGATATTTCACAAACCGTTACAAGTAAAAAGGAGGAAGAAAGTTTGAAACAAATGAAGACGATCTGTAAAAAGATATCGGTAAGTATTCTTACCCTCCTGATGATCATGACAATGTATCTGAGTGGTTCAGGAGAATCACTGTTCCTGAAGAATAGAGACGTCAAGGCTTTCACAGGAGAAGCCAAACTGGTGATGAGCCAGGCATTATCAAGTAATAAGATCTCAGAGATTGATCGTCCTGCATCAGAAGGTCTGTGGAGTATGACAGCTGACGGACACAGAGTGTTTTGCTTAAACTCTGGAAAGACCATGTGTTCTGGAGATACCTTAAAATACAAGACGATCAATGCAGCAACTTATGAAAAAAAGGGAATTGCAAAAGCATTAAACTGGTATTTCAGGTCAAGCGGCAAGAATACAAAAGATCTGTCATTGTGTCAGGCATACATCTGGGCATGTGGACATGGAGCGAATAAGCAAAATACCGTTTATCAGGCAGGAAAAAATGTGGACAGGGGTTATTCGCAGAAAGATGCAAAAAAGTTCTGTAAAATGATCAGTGATCAGGATCCAGAAGGAACGATCTACTATTATACAGTGAAGAAATGTGTGAAAAAGAAGAAACTGGATTCTCATCAGGTTTTGTTCGGATTTCGTCATACACCGCCAGATATTGAAAAAGCGAAAACGAGTGCAACAAAGTCAGGAACCAGCCCAGATAATGTAAGGATCAAGATCAAAAAGAAAGATGCGGAAACAAGAGCAGGGCTTTCTGGAGCAGTATTTCAGATCTATATGGATGGGAATTATCAAGGAAGTGTAACAACCGATGACAATGGAGAAGCTTCTTATACTGTTCAAAGAACGGTAAGTTATAGTGTAACATCAACGAAAAAGACTTATGTAAAGAATTGGAACGATCTTTCAAAAAGTCAGCAAAAAGAAGCGACAGATAATGGCTGGTACGATTCTTCGGCAAAAGCATATGCTGTGGCAATGCAGGAAGCACAAAAACTTGCAGAGCAGAAGATTTCAGCCTTAAAGAGTGCCTCGGTCCACACTTGGATGGTCAGGGAAACAAAATCCGCATTCGGACACCTGATCTCAGATCAGACAGATCAGAGCAAAGTGGAACAGGGTGGAGTCAGATCATTCACATTTAACTATACCAATGAATTTCAAAAGAGTGATCTGGAGATCTTTAAACAGGGAACTGTAAAGAATAAACGAGGGGATCTAGGAGTTGAAGCAAACTTGCAGAATGCTGTCTATGAGCTATATGCTGACCATGATATCACAGGCTCCGATAACAAGAGTGTTGTCTATAAAGCAGGAACACTTGTGACACAGATGGTAACTGATGCGGATGGTTATGCAAAAGTGACAGATCTGTATCCGGGATATTACCGTTTACATGAGAAGTATGCTCCGTTGGGATATAAGTTATCTAGTAATGATATATCAGTCACGGTCGATAAAAATACATCCCAGTATCTGAAAGAAGAGCAATATGAAGGAACGATACAGGTTGTAAAGACGTTTGGCGGGGAAAATGTTCCAGAAGCACAGGCAGTTTTTGAGGTTTATGATTCCAAGAATAACTTAAAACAGACGATCACAACGAATGACAAAGGGATCGCAGAAACAGATTTACTTCCTTATGGAGCTTACCGTATTCATCAGACGAAAACGACCGATGGATATGATATGGTACCGGACAAATGGGTAAGCATTGATGGATCTAAAATGATCTATAAGGTTGAATCAAACGATCCAAAGCAACATGCAGGGATCATGTTGACAAAGGTTACAAGGATCAGTGATAAGGAAACTGGAACTTATACAAAAAAAGAAGAATATAAGGCAGAATTCCAGATCATCGATCAGTCGACAAAGAAAGTCATAGAAACATTGATCACGGATGAAAATGGTGCAGCTCAATCTGGAAAGTTAGATCCTGGCATCTACACGGTTCATCAGACAAAAGGAAGCGATAATTATAAGATCGCTGATGATTTTGAAGTAACGATCAAAGACGGCGATAAGAAATTTAAAAAATTTGAGCTTGATAATTATTATAATGGAGACAAGATCCGGGTCAGAAAAACGATGGTCAAGAATGGAAAGTCTAAACCAGAACCAGGGGCTGAGTTTGTTGTACTGGATGAATCTATGGTGAAAGATTTCAAGGATCAGACATTGGCAACGTCACAGGACAGGCTTCATTACATTGAAAAACTGAAAAAAGATAATAAAGATGCGATTCTTGGAACATTAGTCACAGATTCCGAAGGAAAGGCAGCGATGCTCCTAAAAGATTTTGTAAAGAAGACAGGGTTTATAGTCGTGCAGACCAGAGGTGTCGAAGGCTATGACCTTGCGCTACCGCAGTATTCCACAGAAATGAAAGCATCGATCGAGGATGAAGTCAAAGTGTATGAATTCGTTTTAAAAGACGATTATACAAAATCCGCAAAGATTTCGATCAAAAAGCAAATGTCCGTAAATAAAGATAAGTATGTACCGGAATCTGGGGCGGAATTTCAGATCATTGATCCGCATGGAGAAGTGGTCGATACTCTGATAACTGATGAAAAAGGAGAAGCAACTTCAATCTCGTTAGCGATCGGTGTTTATACATTGCATCAGATCAAGGGTGATCCAAAGCATGAAATGATGGAAGATGAAGATGTGGTTTTGATCAAGTCTGATGTCCATAAGACAGTCACGTTTGGTCCGTATAAAGATGATGAAAATAAGATCAGGATCGAACTAGTCAAACGTTCATCAGAGACAAAGAAGCTGTTAAATGATGCAGTCTATGAAATCTATGATGAAGATCAGGATATTGTGGCAACTTTGACTACAGGAACGAGTGGAGATGGAACTGCAGAGTGCTATCTTCCATATGGAAAATATACGATCAAGGAAACTGCTGCGCCAGCAGGCTACAACATGGATGACGCAGAAGAAAAATCTTTTGAGTTAAGCGGGGAATCCACAAGCATCAAGATCACGTACGATAATGCTGGAAATGGAAGCTGCAGGTTTGAACAGATGGATACGCCAGTCTATGGAGAAATTACGTTCAGTAAGACGGGAGATATCTTAACAGATTATGACAAGGATTCTCAGAGTTTTATCTATGACAACGATCAGATCGCAGGAGCAGTCTATGGGCTGTATGCGGATGAGAATATCAAGAAAGATGACGGAACGCTCGTCTGGAAGAAGGATGAACTGATCGATCAAAAGACAACGACAAAAGAGAAGAAGATCCATTTTACAAGAAAGGATATGGATGGAAAAGAAACAACTAACTTCTATTTAGGAAAGTATTACATAAAAGAGATCAAGTCTCCGACAGGCTATATCAAAGATCAGGAAAAACATGAAGTAGAACTGACATGGGATACAACTGCAGGAAGTATCAATGATATTCGTGATGATGATAAAGTACCAGACAAGGAAGATCCGTTTGGAAATGAAGACAATAATGTAAGTACAGGTATTTATGTGTTGGAAAAAGGCGAAAAATTGAACCAGAAGATCAAGGATGCGGAATCTGTGACTTTCACGTGGAAGAGTGCACCAGAAGGAGCTGTGACAACGGATGTTTCTCAGAATAAAGATGGCAGTATTGTGCTTTGGAACGATGATGGAGATTGTTATATCTCAAGTCAAAGAGCCGGACAGGTCATCTACATGAATGCAATATCATCTAAAATGTTTAAAAATTGCAGGAATCTCACAGAGATCAATTTTAAAAATATTGATACATCCGCAGTCGTGGATATGAGTCAGATGTTTTATGCCATGGATTGCATCAAAACACTCGATCTTTCATCTTTCAACACCTCCAATGTAGAAGATGTCAGCCAGATGTTCTATGGAAATCCAGTTCTTAAGACAACATATGTCATGGATCAGATATTAAAGATTGAAGAAGATAAGTTTATCGAGGAACATCCGTTAAAGATCGTTGCCATGCCAAAGAACAGGTTCTTAAAAGGTGATAAATTCAAGGCAGAGGACTTTAGCTGGAGAATCCTTTATGATGACGATGGAGCAGAAGATGTGGAAGTGACGGATAAAGATGTGGCATTTACACCGACATATGCAGAAAAATCAGGAAAATACGAGATCAATATCAGTTTTAACAACCAAGGATCGTATAAAGATCTGCCAGAGAAAACGATCAAGACTACGGTAGAGGTTCTGGATCCAGAAGAGGAAGATATTGCCTTAAAGGTTGCAAAGAAAGCAAGTATTCATGTCAAATCTAATGATACTCTGCAAAAATACGGTATCCATCTGATCAAGACCGATCAAGACGGAAACAAGCTGGCGGGAGCCATATTTGCCTTAAAAGCGAAAACAGATATCGTTAATAGCAAAGGAGAAAATATCTTTAAGAAGGGTGATACGATCGCCACCACTACATCACAGGATGATCAGTTTGAATATCTGGAATTTATTGGATTGCCGACCGATATCTATGCAAAGGATGGAACAGACAGTGATATGTATGAGGTAGAAGAAATCTACGCACCAGATGGATATGAGAAATCGGACAAGACATTAACATTTAATGGTAAAGTGATCAATGATACGAAAGAAAATCTTATTCATGATGTAAAAGCCGAGAATAATACGGATAATGATACAACAACATATGTGCATGATTCAGATACTTTAGTCAACCAGAAACTGGATTATATTGCATTGAAGAAGATATGGGATGATCATGACAATGCAGCAAAGATCCGTCCAGATGTTGTTACGATCAAGGCAACACATAAGACAACAAAAGAAGTAAAGGTGTATACACTGACAAAAGATAATAACTGGACAATGTTTACGGATATCAAGAAGGATGATCGTGAAAAGTGGGAGTTTCGTGAAGATGTTCCCGAAGGTTATACTTTGACGAGTACACACTGGAATGATGCGATGTATGTAATTTCGTTTACGAACTTCCATGAAAATCCAGAATATGTCGATATCAATGTACAAAAGGTTTGGGAAGATGGTGACAATGGAGATGATCTGAGGCCGATATCGATCAAAGCTCAATTATATAGAAATGGTGAGAAATACAAGAATGCTATTACATTAGACGAAACAAATAACTGGTCAGATGATGTAACGTATCATTGCCTCGATAAGTATGACAAAGCTGGCGAACCATTTGAGTATGAAGTGAAAGAAGAAGTCTATGATAAGCTGACAGGTAATGCAAAAACAGGATATGTCGATACTTACGAGACAAATGAGACAATAGATGATGATGGTATAACAACGAAGAATATCATGATCACGAATACGCATACACCAGATACGACGAAGAAAAAGGTTAAAAAGGTATGGAATGATCATGGGAATAAAGATGGCATACGCCCAAAGTCTGTCTTAGTTAATCTGTTGGCTGATGGTAAAGTGGAAGAAACATTGATGCTCAGTGCGAAGAATAACTGGAAAGCGTCCAGTAAGGTACTTCCTGTGAAAGTCAATGGGGAAAAAGTCAATTATACATGGAAAGAAGTCGAAGAAGGATTGATCACGGGAGAATCTGAGATCGGATACAGACCAACCTATGATACGGATGAAAATGATCAGGATCTTACAGTGATCACAAACACACATGACCGTACAGGGCCGAAAGGAAGCATTACGATCACAAAAGCATTGGACCCAGGTAATCTGAATATGGATGTTGGGGATCCGACTTTTATATTTACACTGACTGGAACCGATGTCTATGGAAAGAAACACAGTTATGAGAAGAAAGTCAAATTCACAAAGGCAGAGGTTGAAAAACAGATGAAAGATCATCCGGGAGATCTGATCGAACTGTCTGTGACGTTTGATGATCTGGAATATGGTACTTATACGTGTAATGAAGGAGGTATGATCAAGTATTTCAAATTACTCAATATTACGAGCAACAGCAGCAATGCAACGATCGATCAGGAGAAAGAAACTGTGACGTTCGATATTGGACCAACTGGAACGACAGCTAAAGTACAATTGACAGGTGGAGCGAAGTTTATGAATCAGATGATCCAAGGATCTGTAAAACTTATCAAGAAAGATTCTAAGGGGAAATCATTAAGAGATATCGAATTTGTGATCACATCATCTGATGGAGCAGAAGTAGCGAAGGCCAAAACAGATTCTGCTGGAGAAGTCACTTTTGATGGATTGCTACCTGATACTTATACGATCACAGAGACAAAGACAGCGGTTGGAAAGAATCTGTTAAAAGAACCAATCATCGTTACACTGCCAATGACGATGTCACAGGCAGAGGTGGATAAACAGAATGTGGATACAAGTAAAGCGATCAAACAGGGAAATGATTATTACTTCTATCATCTGACGTACAATGTTATGAATGATTCTATATTGAATCTTCCAAAGACAGGTGGACGGACAGATGAGCTTTCATTCATAGGAGGAATCATTCTGATTTTAGGGGGATTATTTTTATTGCATAGAAAATTTCGATGAAATTCGAAAAAATATAAAAAAATAAATTATAAAGAAACCACGTAAATAAGCCATTTTTTACGTGGTTTCTATCTATAAAATAAAAATATCAAAAAAAAATTAAAAAAAGTGTTGACATTCATCGAAAATAAGAGTATATTATATTTTGTCGTCAGGCAAGAGAGCTTGAGAGACACAAGGGATCATAGCTCAGCTGGGAGAGCATCTGCCTTACAAGCAGAGGGTCATAGGTTCGAGTCCTATTGGTCCCACTATCCATGAACTACATGGATGAATTTCATAACATATGGCGATGTAGCTCAGTTGGCTAGAGCATACGGTTCATACCCGTAGTGTCAGCAGTTCGAATCTGCTCATCGCTACTTTCGGAAGACATATTCGATATGGATATGTCTTTTTTTTTATTTCATAGAAAATTTCGATGCCCCCCTATGAAATAAAAAAGCCCTCTGGGCAGGATCGCACTGCTGCGGAGAATCCTACAAAGTAGGATTCTTTCTTACTAAAAATCATGATAAAAGAGTGAAATCATGTTATAATAAAAACAAAAAAAGGAGAGCAAGAATATGCGTGTAGGAATGGGATATGATGTCCATCAGTTAGTAGAAGGAAGAGACTTGATCTTAGGCGGAGTAAATATACCATATGAGAAAGGATTATTAGGACACTCAGATGCTGATGTTCTGCTGCATGCGATCACAGATGCGATCCTTGGGGCAGCAGCATTAGGAGATATCGGAAAGCATTTTCCAGACACAGACCCTGCATATCATAATGCAGACAGCATGAAGTTGTTAGCAGAAGTTGTAAGATTGATCGAGGAAAAAGGATATGAGATTGGGAATGTGGATGCGACAGTCATTGCACAGAGACCAAAGTTATTAAATTATATTCCAACAATGAAAGAAAATATCAGTAAGACCCTCAAAGTAGATCCAGATCAGGTGAATGTCAAAGCAACGACAGAAGAACATTTAGGATTCACAGGAGAGGAACTCGGGATCAGTGCACAGGCAGTGTGTCTGCTTAATGAAACAAAATAAGAATAAAGGAAATAGCATGGAGATCGTTTATCAGAAAAACAAAGACAAACAGCCAGTATATGACATGTATCAGAAGATTTTTGAAGATCCAGAGCCGTTTGCACAATATTATTTTGAAGAGATATATGCAACGAATCAGGTGATACTGGCAGAAGAAGACAACAAGATCTTAGGAATGCTCCATTTAAATCCATATCACATAAGAGCAGGAAAGAAGACATATACATTAAATTATATTGTAGCAGTTGCGGTGTGGAAGGAATATAGAAGAAGAGGCATCATGGCAGAGATGCTTAAGAAGTGTTTCAATGATATGCATGAGCAGCAACAGCCATTTACGTATCTGATGCCTGCGAATAAAGCATATTATGAACCATTCCAGTTTCGATTTGTGATGGACTGGGAAGAAACAATGATCGATGATCATAACATTTCATATACAGATGATACAACGGATAGAAATCATAAGATCGTTCATATAATGGCAGAAGATTATCAGACGATCCAGGATTTTTTAGAGCGGTTTATGGAACAATACAAGATATATACAGTTCCGGATGAACCATACCTGAGACGACTGGAAAAAGAAAGCCAGAGTGGAGATGGAAGCCTTTTAGCTTATTATGAAGACGATCTGTTGCAAGGCGTATTTGCAGAAAGTTTTGAAGAAGATGAAGTATATATCCGATGGGCGTATTCTTTAGAGCCAGAACATATGATTAACCAGATCAAACAACGACACAAAGGTAAGAAGATTTATATCACAGAAGGAAATTTATTCAAGGGAAATTCAATAGGAAAGGATTTTATACAAAGCAAAAAAGTACCAAAGATCATGGCAAGGATCACGAACCTTACTGCTTGGGGAGAGATCTTGCAAGGAAAGAACGATTTTACATTCAGGATATTGGTGAAAGATCCATATATCAAGGATCAGAATGGAGTATTCCAGTTTCAATGTCTGAATCATAAGATATCCATTCAACGTGCAGACATACCACAAGATGAGACATTAGACATACACACAACGGATGCACAGGGATGGGAAGATGAAATTTCAATCGACGAGCTGACACAGGTGTTTTTTGACTACGATGCAGGACAGATATTAAAAGAGCATGAGTATCTAAAAGATATCGTGCCGGCTGGCCCAATCTATATTTCAGAGGAGGTATAAGCCATGAAGTTAATGTTTATCGGAGCGGATCATGAAGTGACCGGAAGTTGCCATTATGTGGAAGCTTGCGGCAAAAGATTTATTGTTGACTATGGAATGGAACAAGGGTTAAATGTATACGAGAATGTTGATCTTCCAGTGAATGCAGGGAATCTTGATTTTATCCTGCTGACACATGCACATATCGATCATTCAGGACTGATCCCGCTGTTGTATGCAAAAGGGTTCAGAGGAAAGATCTATGCGACAAGAGCAACAACCGATCTATGTGAGATCATGTTGCAAGACAGTGCACACATTCAGGAATTTGAAGCGGAGTGGAAGAACAGGAAAGCAAGGCGATCTGGAAAACCAGAAGTTGTACCAATCTATACGATGGATGATGCGATCAATGTCATGCAGTATTTCGTGCCATGCCCATATGGCAGACAGATTGAAGTTGCTGACGGCATTACGATCAAATTTACAGATATCGGACATCTGTTAGGATCTTCCAGCATTGAAGTATGGTTAAGGGAAGCAGATGTGGAAAAGAAACTGGTATTCTCTGGAGATATCGGAAACTTTAACCAGCCATTGATCAAAGATCCGAGCTATACGAGAGAAGCAGATTATGTTATTATGGAATCTACGTATGGTGACCGTTATCATGGAAAACATCAGGATTATGTGACAGAACTGACCAATGTGATCCAGAGAACCTTTGACCGAGGCGGGAATGTCGTGATCCCATCATTTGCAGTTGGAAGAACACAGGAGCTGTTATATTATATCCGTCAGATCAAGGCTGAAGATAGGATCAAGAATCATGGAGATTTCAAAGTTGTTGTAGACAGCCCATTGGCAGTGGAAGCGACGAAGATCTTTAATATGAACATCGATGAAACATATGATGAGGAAGCTATGGAATTAGTGAAACAAGGAATTAATCCGATTACATTTTCCAATCTTCATTTATCCATTACGACAGAAGAATCAAAGGAGATCAACTTTGAAACAGAACCGATGGTGATCATTTCAGCATCCGGAATGTGTGAAGCTGGACGAATCAGACACCATTTAAAACATAACCTGTGGAGATCAGAGAATACGATCATATTTGTAGGATATCAGGCATATGGAACTCTGGGAAGATCACTGATCGAAGGAGCCAAAGAAGTAAAACTGTTTGGTGAGGCAATCAAAGTGGCAGCAGATATCGTACAATTAGAAGGTTTAAGCGGACATGCAGACAAGAACGGGTTATTAAAATGGGTCAATAGTTTCGAGAAGAAACCAGAAGAAGTATTTGTAGTTCATGGAGAAGATGCGGTCTGTGAAGCATTTACATCATGCTTAAAAGATGAATACAAATTCAAAGCCAGAGCACCATACAGCGGAGATGTGTTTGACCTTATTGCAGGCGAATGGACTGAATGGGGATCAAGAGAACGCATCCAGAAGAAACCAAAACAGAGCAGTGCTTATATCAGACTTCTTACAGCCAGCGAGCGTTTGAAATCTGTAATTGAGCACAATGAGGGTGGAACGAACAAAGACCTGGGCAAATTTGCTGATCAGATCATCGCCCTTTGTGACAAGTGGGAAAGGTAACAATGCAAGAGACAAAACGTAAAACAGAAGATGCAGTGCGTATAAATAAATATTTAAGTCAAGCAGGAATCTGCTCCAGAAGACAGGCAGATACTTATGTCGAGGAAGGCAGAGTCGAAGTCGATGGAGAAGTTGCAGTAAGCGGAACCAAAGTACTTCCGGGGCAGAGCGTGACATTTGATGGAAAGCCGGTAAAGATTCAGGAAGATCTGATCTTTCTGGCTTTTCATAAGCCAAGAGGAATCGTATGCACAGCAAGCAAAGAAGAGAAAGATAATATTATCGACTATATTAACTATCCAACAAGGATCTATCCTGTAGGACGATTAGATAAGGATTCTCAAGGATTGATCCTGCTTACCAATGATGGTGAAGCAGCCAATCAGATCATGAAAGCAAGAAATTATCATGAAAAAGAATACGAAGTAACAGTGAATAAACGAATTACGAATGAATTCATTCATGATATGAGGAATCCAGTACCATTAGATGAGATTAATGCAGTAACAAGAAGATGCAAAGTTATAAAAGAAGGACCGAACGAGTTCAGGATCATCTTGACACAGGGATTAAACCGGCAGATCCGAAGAATGTGTGAACACTTTGGATACCGTGTGACAAAACTTAAGAGAGTCCGTGTTATGAACATTAAACTCGGCGATCTGAAAGAAGGAAGATATCGAAAATTAACTCCGGATGAATTACGAGAGTTAAAGAAGGAGCTAAAAAGTGAATGATTTAGACAGAATGAAAGAACTCATTCATACACTAAATGAAGCAGGGAAAGCTTATTACCAGCAGAATAAAGAAGTTATGAGCAACCTCGAATACGATAAGATGTATGATGAACTTTTAGAACTAGAGAAAAAGACGAACACTGTTTTATCAAACAGTCCAACAATCCATGTAGGGTATGAATTGATGACAGCATTGGAAAAGGAAGCACATCCATCTCCGATGCTATCATTAGACAAGACAAAGGAGCCAGATCAGCTGGCAACATGGCTGAACGGTCAGGAAGGAATCCTGTCATGGAAACTCGATGGTTTAACGATCGTTCTGACCTATGAACATGGAGAACTCCTCAAAGCCGTGACCCGTGGAAATGGAGAAGTTGGAGAAGTTGTAACAAACAACGCAAGGGTTTTTGAAAATGTTCCAAGACGTATTGCATATCAGGGAACATTGGTCATTCGTGGAGAAGCGATCATACCATATTCAGATTTCTATAAGATGAACGAAGAAATCGAAGATGTTGACAGTCAGTATAAGAACCCAAGAAACTTATGCAGTGGTTCCGTCAGACAGTTAAACAATGAGATCACAGCCAAACGCCACGTTCATTTCTATGCGTTCAGTGTCAGTGATGTTGAAGGTATGGATTTTGATAATTCCTTCGAGAAGAAATTAGACTGGGTAGCAAGCCTTGGATTTGATGTGGTAGAACATATCAGAGTCACAGAAGATACGATCCGAGGTGAGATTGAGAAGTTCTCAAAGAAGATCGAACAATTTGATCTGCCATCAGATGGACTGGTATTAGTCTATGATGATCTTGCATATGGAAAAAGTCTTGGAAGAACAGCCAAATTCCCAAGAGATTCCATCGCATTTAAATGGGCAGATGAGACAGCGGAGACAACATTAACTGAGATTGAATGGAGCCCATCAAGAACCGGACTGATCAATCCAGTGGCGATTTTTGAACCAGTAGAATTAGAAGGAACGACTGTCAGCAGAGCCAGTCTCCACAACATTAGTGTGATGGAAGAACTGCAGTTAGGAATCGGCGATGAGATCGTTGTATACAAAGCTAATATGATCATTCCACAGCTTGCAGAGAATAAAACAAAGAGCGGCAATATAGAGATTCCGCATACTTGTCCTGCGTGCGGTGGTGAGACAAAGATCGAAGATGAAAATGGAATCAGAACCCTAGTCTGCACCAACGAATTTTGCAGTGCAAAGAAGATCAAATCATTCTCGCATTTTGTATCAAGAGATGCAATGAATGTTGATGGACTATCCGAAGCAACATTACAGAAGATGATCGATGTTGGACTATTAAATGAAATTTATGATCTCTTCACTTTAAAAGATCACAAAGAAGAGATTCTGGAATTAGAAGGATTTGGGGAAAAATCCTACCAAAATCTGATCAATGCGATCAATGATTCCAAACAGCCTGCATTGGCAAACTTTATTTATAGTCTGGGAATTCCGAATGTAGGACTTTCCAATGCAAAATTGATCTGCAAACATTTTAAAGAAGATTTTAATGCGATCAGAGAAGCCGATGCAGAGGATTTTATTGCGATCGATCAGATTGGACCGATGATCGCAGAAGCTATGGTATCATATTTTCATACACCACATAATCAGAAGATCTTAGAACAACTGTTACAATATGTGCAGTTTGAGAAGAAAGAAGAAAGTAAGACAGAACAGATCTTAGAAGGAAAAACATTTGTTGTGACAGGATCACTTGATCATTTTGATAACAGAAAACAACTAAAGGAAGAGATTGAGCAGATAGGAGGCAAGGTCACAGGATCAGTGTCAAAGAAAACAGACTATCTGATCAACAATGACAAAATGTCGCAGTCATCAAAGAATAAGAAAGCGATGGAATTAAACATTCCAATACTGAGCGAAGAAGATTTCCTTAATCTGATCGGACGATAATAAATATAGATTGCATAAAAAATGCAAGAGTTTTATAATAAATATCTGACAGGAAAAATGCTGTCAGCTTAAAAAGCAATCGAAAAAAAGAGAAGGAGATTTGATAAAATGCCAATTCGAATAGACAACGATCTGCCGGCGAAGGCAGCCTTAGAAGAAGAAAATGTATTTGTGATGGATAAAGAAAGGGCATGTACACAGGATATCAGGCCTTTAAAGATTGCAATTTTAAATCTGATGCCAAACAAATTAGACACAGAACTTCATTTGCTGAGAAGTTTATCAAATACACCATTACAGTTAGATATCACATTTTTACAGACAGAATCTTATGTTCCGACTCATGTATCAGAGTCACATATGGAGAAATTTTATAATTATTTCTCAGAGATCAAAGACAAACGTTTTGACGGACTGATCATTACAGGAGCACCAGTAGAGTTAAAAGAATTTGAAGAAGTTGATTACTGGGATGAAGTTGTTGAGATCATGGAATGGTCCAAGACACATGTCACATCAACTTTGTATATCTGCTGGGCAGCACAAGCAGGACTTTATTATCACTATGGGATCAAGAAACATATCTTGAATAAGAAGATTTCAGGTGTTTATGAACACCATCCATTACATAATAAACTTCCTATTATTCGAGGATTTGATGATAAGTTCTACGTGCCACACTCTAGAAATACAGGAGTTGACGGAGAAGCCATCCGCAAGAATAAAGAATTAACGATCGTAGCAGAATCAGATGAGACAGGACCATACATTATTTTGAATTCCACAGGAAGTCAGGTATTTGTCACAGGACATCCAGAATATGATGTGATGTCACTGCATTATGAATATGTAAGGGATGTGAAACGAGGACTGAATCCAGATATACCAAAGAATTATTACAAAGATGATGATCCAACGAAGAAACCAGTGAAGTCATGGAGATGTCATGCAAATGCTATGTATTATAACTGGCTGAATTATTATGTATATCAGGTGACACCATACGATCTGGAAAAAGACAAATAAAACAAAGGTTGCTGTACAAAGTATGGCAGCCTTTTTGAAATAATGATACAGCATGTAGATGGAGAAAAGAAAGGAAAACAAATGATCAAACTAATCGCAACAGACATTGATGGAACATTAGTGGCAGATGGGACACTGGATCTGAATCCGGAATATTATGACGTGATCAAAGAACTGAAACGAAGAGGAACGATCGTGTTAGCGGCAAGCGGCCGTCAGAGAGCAAGTATCGAGAAAGTATTCACGCCAGTACTTGATGACATCAGTTTTATTTCAGAAAATGGAACTTGTATTCATTCCAAAGATTATCAATATGTAGATGTGATCGACCCAGAAATCGTAAGAACTTATATTGAAGAAGCAAGACAGTTCCCAGGATGTGAGATTGCGATCAATAAAGATAACATGACATATATGGAGAATATCGGGATTTACCAGCATCTGGTCGGAGACTATGGCTACAGAGGTGATCTTGTAGATGATGTTTTAGGGAATCCAGAAGGTGTATGTAAGATGAGTATTTTTCATCACAATTGCGCCGAAGATGTAGTTGGGGATGAGTTCATCAAACGATGGGGCAAGAAGATGAATGTTGTAGTATCCGGAAAATGCTGGGTTGATTGCGCCAACAAAGGTGCGAACAAAGGAAGTGCCTTAAGACATTTTCAGGAAGAATACGGAATCACACCAGATGAAACACTGGCATTTGGAGATAATTTAAATGATATCGAGATGTTAAAACGTGCAAGTCACAGTTTTGCAGTGGAGAATGCCAGAGATGAAGTAAAAGAAGCAGCGAATTTTGTAGCACCATCTTACAAAGAAGATGGGGTACTTCAGGTATTGAAAGCAGTACTGAGTGGTGAATTATGCTAACAGAAGAAATGACCATGACTTATGAAGAGTCTGTAAAATATTTATACAAAATCGCAGGATTCGCCACAAAATCTTCTCTCGAAGATATAAAATACTTTTTAGAACGATTGGGAAATCCTCAAAAAGAGCTGCATATGATCCATGTAGCAGGGACGAATGGAAAAGGATCCGTCTGTGCATTTTTAGAAGCACTCCTTACCCAGCATGGAAAGAAGACAGCTTCCTTTACCTCGCCACATGTTGTGAAGATCAATGAACGAATCAAGCTGTGTGCGAAAGAAATCAGTGATGAACGATTTGCATCAGCTGCGGTGAAGGTAAGACATGCCATTGAAACTGGAATAACAGAAGGAAAGAACAGCCCATCATTTTTTGAGGCAGTATTTCTGATGGCGATGGTGATCTTTCAGGAAGAACAACCAGATATCTGTATGATCGAGACAGGAATGGGTGGAAGATATGATGCTACCAATGTTATCTGTCCGAAGGTCAGTGTGATCACTTCGATCAGCGAAGATCATATGGAATTTCTGGGACAAACATTGGAAGAGATCGCAACACACAAAGCAGGGATCATTAAGCCAGGAATTCCAGTTGTGACAATAGAACAGGAACCCAAGGTAAAAGAAATCCTTTCTGAAGAAGCAAGGCAGAAAAAATCACGAATTTATGACATTTCTGAAGATAATCTTAATTTTAAAGAAAAAGCAGGAAAATATATTGATTTTTTAAATACCAATGCGTATGATAAGGAAAGAGATGTGCGGACCAACATTGCAGGAGAATTTCAGAAGTCCAATCTTGCAGCAGCATTGCAGACAGCAGAACTTATCTGTGGACGACTTGATGAAGACAAGATCTATGAAGCACTGAGCCAGATCAGGATCAGCGGAAGGATGGAAGAGATCGCACCAGGGATCATTGTGGATGTATCGCACAATATCCAAGGAATGCAAGGATTTGTACAGACTGTGGAGGCAAACTACCATGGAATGAAGAAGCGGATCTTATTTGCAGCATCTCATCAGAATGAAGAAGAATACATGAAGAACATTCTGAAGACGATTCCAGAGATTGAAGCCTTTTATACAGTGGGGATTCATAAGAGAAGAATCGATGAAGCAGAATTTCAGGATGCTTTTCGTAAGATGATAGACAGGAATCAGGAAACAACGGTATGCTTTGTTGTCGGATCTTTTTATCTGGCAGGCATGGCCAAAGAGTTTATAAATCAGGAGGAAGAGAATGTTAGACTTTAACGAAGAATTAGCCAAGTTTCAACCATGTGCAGATTTGGAAGAAGCGGAAGAGAATATATATGGGAAAGAATTAGAAGAGATCAAGAAGAATAAGACAGAATTATATAAAGCCAACCAGATGATCAAGAAATACAATCAGGCATTAAACTACGCCAAGCAAGGGAATGATGACCTTGCGATGTTACAGTTAAAGAATGTTGTGGCAGCTATTCCTAATTTTGTAGATGCATATCTTTTAATGGCATTATTATCTATCAAGGGAGAGAATTATGATAATGCAAGAACATTCCTTGATACGATCTTAAAGATCGATCCAAACAACGAATCAGCAGTGGAATATAGCAAAGAATTTGAGACAAAAGTAGTCGAAGAAGAGCCACAGACAACTGAGCCAGAGAAGAAAGACAAGAAGAAAAAAGAGAAGAAAAAAGTTGTGAGCCAGCCAGAAGAACCAAAGAAAAAGAAGAATCCATTTAATATTTCTTCAATTCAGGAAAACGAAGCTGGAAAGAGCCCGATGTTTTACATGGTAACAGGAATTGTGATCGGTGTGATCGTGGCAGCAGTTTTGATCTATCCAACAGTACGTGCAAGCTTCAGTCATAAGAACTCTACACAGGTAGAAGATTATAAAGAACAGATCCTTGCCAAAGACACACAATTGAAAGCAAGCGAGAAGAAAGTTAAAGAAGCAAAGGCAGCACAGAAGAAAGCAGAAGATGAATTAGACGAGTACATTGGAACAAGCAAGAAAGACGGTGTCTATGATCTGTTGTTAAGTGCCTTACAGAAATACAGCGATCGTGATTATACAGGATCTGCAGATGCGTTATTAGATATCGACAGTAAGAAACTAACAACAAAGAATATGAAAGCAATCTACAAAGATCTGACAGCAAAGGTATATCCAAGTGCAGGAACTGGATTATACAGCAAAGGAAAGAATGCATACTGGGCAAAAGACTACAAGACAGCGATCTCTTATTTAAAGAAAGCGATCAAAGTCAGCGATACAAACCGTTATGCATATGATTACCTTGCCAAAGCTTATGAAGGTGCTTCCGATCAGAAGAATGCGAAGAAGACATATCAGACGATCATCGAAAAGTTCCCAGGAACATCTCAGGCGATCAATGCGAAGAGTCGAATTGATGCAATGGGTAAAAAGAGTGCCAAAAGTTTATAATTAATATTACACAGAGTACAAGTTTACAAACAAAAGATAAAGGAAGAAGAACAAGCGAAAGTTTGAACTTCTTTCTTTTTTATTTTCTATCAGGAAATTCAAGATGATCTTGGAAAGGAACGTATCACAGCAAAGAGCAGGAAGGAGCGATCAGAATATGGCAACAGAATACAAGATAGAAAACAGGGTTTTATATATTTATCTGGATGGTGATCTAGATCATCACTTAGCGAAGAAAGTAAAACATAAATGCGATATCATTTTAAAATCATATCCGATCAAAGATATTGAGTTTGATTTTAAAAATTCAGGATTTATCGATAGTTCAGGGATTGGAGTGATCTTAGGAAGATATCGTCAGGTACAGGCGATGGGAGGAACGGTGAAAGTCAGCAATATGAGTGCATCAGTAAGAAAGATCATTCATATGGCAGGATTGCATCAACTGATAGAAGAAATATAGAGAGATGGGAGGATAAGAAATGTTGCATTTAGAATTTAACAGTGACTCAGAAAATGAAGGAATCGCAAGAATTGTGACGGCTGCTTATATCATGAAATTTGATCCGGATATGGAAGAAATGGACGATATCAAGACTGCAGTGTCAGAAGCAGTGACAAACTGTATTGTACATGCGTATCACAATCCAGATGGAAAGATCAGCATGGATCTTTCCGATCAGAATGGAATCCTGCGAATAGAGATTAAAGATCAGGGTATCGGAATTCCAGATGTCAAGAAAGCGATGGAACCGATGTTTACAACAAAACCAGAAGAAGAAAGGACTGGAATGGGATTTTCTTTTATGGAAGCATTTATGGATCAAGTAGAAGTTATTTCAAAACAAGGAGAAGGAACGACAGTGATCATGACAAAGAAAATAGGAGATCAAGACAAGCTGAATGGATAAGACGAGGGAACTGTTACGGCTTACCAAAGAAGGAAACGAAGCAGCACGAGAGCAGATCATTCTTAATAATGTTGGATTGATCTGGAGTGTTGTGAGACGATTTACAAACAGAGGATATGAGTCTGAGGATCTGTTTCAGATCGGAAGTATTGGACTTATGAAAGCCGTGGACAAGTTTGACCTGTCTTATGACGTGAAATTTTCGACTTATGCAGTACCAATAGAGTAAGATAAAGGAAACGACCGGAAAAGCCTTAAAATAAGGGATTTCT